>Ga0209720_1000086_pt1 | contig 96008 bp, 100 predicted proteins | sample AD_JPNMR3_MetaG_FD_184426 | JGI IMG/M metagenome (GOLD analysis project Ga0209720, IMG submission 184426) | Active sludge microbial communities of municipal wastewater-treating anaerobic digesters from Japan - AD_JPNMR3_MetaG (SPAdes) (version 2) | ecosystem: Engineered > Bioreactor > Anaerobic... | reverse complement strand
TTCCTTTTTTTAACTTTTTCTTCGTTTTGAAGTGAAGGTTTGTTAAGTGTACCCTTTTTTCGCGATTTTGCTTACAAAATTTATTTTTTATGGGCTTGACATATTACCAGATTGCTTAAGCGGTTATCATAATTTTAGTAATGTTAATCAAAGAAAAAACCGATATAAATGATATATAATTTCAGCAATACAATTCCACAACAACAATAAAAATCCTTTCACAAATCCGAATTATGATTAGGAACAGATCAGTTTCCGGTCATTTTTTCAACCCATGAAGCAAAAATAATAATTTTTTTGTATAATATTTGATATTTTAGCCTGAAAGCCCTATAATTATATATAATAGGCTTTTTGTATGATCATATTTTGAAATATATCGGGGGTTTGAAATTTAATGATTAAAGGAATTATCAGTCGACGGGCCTCACAGCGAATTCCGTTCCAGGCTGAAATTACAATTCAGTTTTATGTTGAAAACTCTGAACCTGTTGTTGCTCAAACAACCAATATCAGTTTAGAAGGATTACGTTTCTTTGTACCCAAAGGCCTCATTAAGCTGGCTCCGGAAGACTCAATCGAACTGGTCTTCAACATCGGTGACTCCCAAATTGAAGTTAAAGGAGAAGTTTGCTATTTCGCTAATGCGTTTGATAACGAACATAAACCGGTCGTCTATTACGGAATCAAATTTACGGAACTGAGTGCTGAAACATGGAAGACAATCAATGATTATTGCACAGCCAAATTAGCAGCTGGTGATTCCGCAAGTGAATTCTCCACCTCTGTCAAGGCAGCTCAAAAACAACCCGAAAAAGATACGGAACTTACTACAAGTATTGATTCAATTGATTTTGGCCTGTCAGAGTCTGATTCTGCTACCGGTGATCAAACCAATTCTGACGAGCTTTTGATTGATTCTGTTTTTGAGTTGCAACCGGAAGGTTCTCAGGAGCCTAATGTTTCTAATACTGAAACTACCAATTCGTTTACTGATATCCAGATCGATTCAATCTTTGAGTTACAACAGTCAGGCGGTTCAGATTCGGATGTCAGTTTATCCAATACGATCAGCAACTCCGGCGACATTCAAATTGATTCCATCTTCGATCTGGAACAGCCTGCTTCAGAACCAATTGCTTCTACCGTTGAACATGTTATTCCTTTTGAGTTTTTGTCTTCATCACTTAACCCGGTTAGTGATATTAATAAGCAAACTCCGGAGTCAGTTCTGCCTGATCCTGTACCGCTTGAGCCTCTCAACGGCTCGATCAGCCCTGACATTAAATCAACTATTGAACCCGTTCCGGAGTCAGTTCTGCCTGATCCTGTACCGCTTGAGCCTCTCAACGGCTCGATCAGCCCTGACATTAAATCAACTATTGAACCCGTTCCGGAGTCGGTTCTGCCTGATCCTGTACCGCTTGAGCCTCTCAACGGCTCGATCAGCCCTGACATTAAATCAACTATTGAACCCGTTCCGGAGTCGGTTCTGCCTGATCCTGTACCACTTGATCCTTTTATTAATCCAGTTGAAACCCCTTCTACTTCTGATTCAAAGCCTGAACCAGTTATTGATGTGGGTAATCCATTCAGATCGCTTTCACAGGAAATTATTGACAAATTAATTGATTCAATGAGCTCTAACCAGAATAATTCCAAATCACCAACGGCTGATAACGCTGGTGAAGATCATGTCCAAACTAAAGATAACAAGGTTGACAATATTAACAACAATGAAGTTGTTGATATTGTTTCCGATGAACCAGTAATCCAAAACATTGAGACCGAGCCGGTTAATCCAATTGAGGAAACCAAAGAAAAAGTAACAACAGAGCCTGTTCCTGTCAATAATGAACCGGTTCAAGAATTTGAACCAATTAATCTTGAAGCAAATCTTAATGATTTAAGTATTGACCAATCGGAATTAAACTCTTTACTGGAGCAAGCTGTAACAGACCAGATTGCTCCCGACGAATCTCCAGAAGTTAGCCAGTCAGAGATCAATTCGCTCTTTGAATCAAATAATATTTCTAATATTTCAACTGAAACAGAGCCAAAAAAACCAGTCACACCACCAGTTCATGACTCTAATCAACCGGTTGAAAGTAAAGTTGATAAAGTTGATAAAGTTGACAAAGTTGAAAAAGTTGACAAAGTCGACAAAATTAACCAAGTTGAACCTGTTAAAGAACCTTTGCCAGCATCTCCTTCACCGGATATTGTAATTGATACTTCGAAAATTCCTAATTTTGCCCGGGGCAGTTCGACAGTTCCGATGGATCAGAAGATGATTGACCAACTAATTGAAAAATTAGTTCCCAAAAATAAACCTTCACAGCAGGCTCCGGTTAATACCAGTAATGAACCGGAAACTTTTTCGGTAAAACTGGAGACACTTAATGGTGATATAATCAATTGTAAAATAGTAAGGCTTTATTTTGGTGGAATTATTATTGAATCACCTCAACGGATCTTAGAAAACAGTCCGTATAAAATATCAATATCCAGTAATACGACTGAAATTAATAATATTACCGGAATCTGTTCGATGTGTGAACAGATTGACTCCAACAATTACAAAGCCGAATTCTTCTTTAAAGGTTTGAGCAATAGTAATATGGATATGGAAATATTAAAATCCATAATCGCTAAACTACAAAATAAGTAAATCAAAATCGAAACTCCGTTCTTAACCTGGAACGGATTTTTTTCATTTCTCTGCTAAACCCCGGTAAAAAAATTGAACTTTCTGCCGATAATAAAGATATATGTGTTGGTGGAGGTATATGATGATCAAAGGCAAAATCGAACAGCGTACCGCAGAACGGGTCCCTTTTGAAACTGGTTTACAGATTAAATTCATCAACTCTGATGGAAAAGTACTACTCGAAGCTTATTCAATAAATTTAAGTGCCGGTGGTTTAAAATTTTATGCTCTTGGTTCTCAATTACTCGAATTAGGGGAAAAATTAGAGTTTACTTTTACACTGCCTCATTTTGGCGAGAAAAAAGTTGAAGGTGAAATCTGTTACCGGGAGATTGAGTACGATCAAAATCAGCAAGTAAAAAGAACTAATTATGGTGTAAAGTTTATCGCAATGCCTTTGGAAACCTGGAACTACATTATGGATTTCTGTTATCAAAATGAAGTCGACCTGCAACCCGAATCTAATAATACCACTGAACCCAAACAAGTGATAACAATTCAAAATCAAGAGACTAAAGAACCATACTCTTCTGTTAAAGCCACAATAATATATCATGAACGTAAAATCGAGGGAATAATTGAGGATTTAAGCTTTGGCGGAGTTCGAATTCGGACCAAATATCAGATCCCAATTAACGCTAATGTTAATATCGCAATTCAATACCATGAGAAGGCCTTTTTCTTAAACGGAATCTGCATCTGGAACTCACCGGTAACCGATGCAGGCATAGAACCAGACTATCCATCAATGGCCGGAATCTTCTTCAATTCTTTACAGAAAAACCAGTTTGATGATCTTGCTGATTTAATCAATATCTTACAAAAATAAAGCCGTATCCTTCGAATACGGTTTAAGTCCTTACTTAAAGGACTTTTTTTCTTTTGAAGCTCCTTTGTTGATTAAATCAAACCAAATATTTGATTACTTTTAACTCCGGATACCGGAACAGGTTAAACTGACATCCCTTACGTTCCCCATTGGTTACTTTGACGATACATTCGGAACGGGTTGCATTCTTAACTGTTACAACTTCTCCATTATTGAGTAATAATGTCGCCCCTACCGGATATGGAGCCACAATCTTCTCTAAACTTTCAACAACTTGGCGATCAAATTTCTTCTCGATCCCTTGCTTGATCTCTGCTAAAACCAAATGGGAAGGTATTGCCGCACGATAAATACGATGTGAAGTCATTGCGTCATAAATGTCGGCTACTGCCACAATCTTAGCAAAACGGTGAATCTTATCGCCGGTTAGCCCTCGAGGATAACCTGACCCATCTTCCCGTTCATGATGTTGAAATGCAATATGTGAAGAGACAAAACTAACTTCAATCTTCTCCTTTAAGAGTTGATAACCATCACGCGGATGTCTTTTGACCGCCTCATATTCAACTGGCTCTAAACTCCCCGGTTTATTGAGGATTTTAGAATCAATATTGATCTTACCAATATCATGAAGTAATGCTCCCATACCCAAGTACTCCAAATCATTACGGTTGATCTTCATTGAATTGCCAATAATCAATGAGATTGTACAGACATTTATCGAATGCGCATAAGTATAATTGTCGTAAGAACGGATATCCATCATATTGTAGATAACATCATCATTATTAAAAATCTGATCAATCATCTCCGCGACTACCCGGCGTAAGTTTTTAACATTAACTTGATTAGTTTGGTGTAAAAGATCGATTATTTCTTTAAAGGCCAAACCCGCTTTGAGCCTGGTCTCAACCATGATCGGGTCTAAGAGCAAATGCTCATCATTACTGTCTCCGGGTTCCCAAATGTAAAGATGGCTAAACTTCATCTCCTTAAGTCGGCTAATATAATGCGGCTTTAATTCCACATTGGAACGCAATAATATTTTCCCATCATCTAACCGGTAAAGAGGACGGGCTAATTTCATTCCAGGTACAACTGCATCAATCGAAATTAAACGCATAAATCTTTTAACCCCCTTCTAAAAACATCGGGAAATTCTCCAGTAATCTTTAGATTAGAACAATAAATTAATTAAATAAAAAAATAAAGCCTCAAAACCAAAAAGCTGATTAAAAACAAGTTAATGATCAATTGCTATCCTTGACTTTTGATTACTATAGCTTTATTATTAAACATGAATTTAAGCCTTTTATTTCTATTTTTTTGCTGAATACAGGAGGTTGGCATTATGGGTATTAAAGTTGCAAAATTCGGAGGAACTTCACTTGCCAGCGCTTCACAAATCCCCAAAGTGAAAGCGATTATTGAAGCTGATCCCCAACGGCGTTATGTTGTCCCATCAGCTCCGGGAAAACGTTCCTCTGATGATCATAAAATAACCGATCTGCTTTATCTTTGTAATGCGCACGTTCAACAAGGAATTCCTTTTGATGACGTCTTCGCAATCATTTCCAAACGTTACTTACAGATTGTTGCCGAATTAGGACTGTCGCTAAACCTGCAATCCCACCTGGATGCAATCAAAACTGAAATCGCTAACGGTGCTTCCGCTGATTACACTGCCAGCCGTGGCGAATACTTAAACGGTTTGATCATTGCCGATCTGCTCGGATATGATTTTATAGATGCTGCCGAAGTGATCTTCTTTGACAAGAATGGTTTACTGGATTCGGACTTAACTCAGACCAAGATGGCGGAACGTTTAGGTAAACACGAACGGGCTGTCATTCCCGGTTTTTATGGTAGCACTCCGGACGGCAAAATTAAGACATTCTCCCGCGGTGGTTCCGACATCACCGGCGCAATTGTCGCCCGGGGAATCCAAGCAGAGATCTACGAAAACTGGACTGATGTATCCGGCTTCTTAATGGCTGATCCCAGAATCATTACCAATCCAAAACCAATTGAGAAGATCACCTACCGTGAATTACGCGAATTAGCCTATATGGGAGCAACCGTGCTTCATGAAGAATCAATCTTTCCGGTGAGACAAGCAGGTATCCCTGTCAACATTAAAAATACCAATGAACCGGAACATCCCGGAACCTTGATTGTAAATGATGCCGAGCCAATCTCTGAAAGCGGAGCGATTACCGGTATTGCCGGCCGCAAAGATTTTACGATTATCACAGTTGAAAAATCTTTAATGAATACTGAACTTGGATTTGGTCGCAAATTTTTATCAATCTTTGAAGCTAATAATATTTCCTTCGAACATATGCCTTCAGGAATTGATACCATCTCCCTGGTAGTCGCAGATTCTCAACTCAACTCAAAACTCGATAAAGTTGTTGAAGAGATCAAACAGCAATGCAAACCAGACTCAATTGAAATCTCCCCCAACATGGCTCTCATTGCCACTGTGGGTCGTGGTATGGCTTTCACCCCTGGTATTGCCGCTAAATTGTTTGGTGCTTTAGCAGCTGCTAATATTAACGTCCGCATGATCGACCAGGGATCAAGTGAGATTAACATCATTGTTGGCGTCGAAACCACCGACTTCGAAGCTGCCGTTAAAGCTATTTATAATGCGTTTGTCAAATAATAACCTTTCAAATTTTTAATATCTAAAGTAACAAAAGACTGTTGCAAGGGACTTTGCTAACAGTCTTTGTTATTTTAGTAAAAAAGGGGACATTGCTTTACAGCTTCTTAATCTTATTAAAAAATGAAAGGGATTAGAGTTGTTACACCAAATTCTCCGGATTTAACGCTTCCAGCTCCGGAATAACAAATCTCCCATCCTTCCGGATCAACTTCCCATCGAAGTAAATCTCACCACCACCGTATTCCGGCCGTTGAATATAGACTAAATCCCAGTGGATTGCCGACCGGTTTTTATTGTCAGCTTCTTCATACGCCTGGCCCGGTGTAAAATGAAGGCTGCCGGAGATCTTTTCGTCAAATAATGTATCCTTCATTGGTTTTAAAATATATGGATTTACTCCCAAAGCAAACTCGCCAACAAATCTTGCCCCTTCATCAGTATCTAAGACTTTATTGAGACGCTCGGGATCATTCCCGGTAGCTTCAACAATTTTCCCGTTCTCAAACCTAAAACGAATATTCTCATGGGTTACACCCTGATAAACCGCAGGGGTATTATAAGTAATAACCCCATTTACCGAATCTCTTACCGGAGCAGTAAAGATCTCCCCATCCGGGATATTCATCTTACCGGCACAAGGAATTGCCGGTATTCCCTTGATCGAAAAAGTCAGATCAGTACCCACTCCGGTGATCCGGACCTGATCGGTCCGCTCCATCAGTTCTTTTAATGGTTGCATCGCTCGGTTCATCTTGCCGTAATCTAAGGTACAGACATCAAAATAAAAATCCTCAAATCCTTCGGTGCTCATCCCGGCCAACTGCGCCATTGAAGGAGTTGGATAGCGCATTATACACCACTTCGTATGGTTAACCCGTCTTTCGGTTACCGGTCGTAAGTAATGCTTCATATATAATTGCTGTTGTTCTCCGGAAACATCAGCGGTCTCACTGGCATTGTCTGCCGCTCTGATCCCGATATAAGCATCCATCTCTTTCATCTGGACCATCTCATACTCCGCCATCTTCTCCAGCATTTCCTGATTGGCTTCCAGCATGATCTGACGGTCAATCTGTTTATTACGGACTGTAACAAAAGGAATTCCCTTGACTTTATAAACTTCACGGATGATCGCCAAAGCCAACGGCGAACCCGAATCAATTACCTCAATCAAGATCTTTTCACCTGGCTTTAACTCCACCGAATAGTTGATCAACCCACGGGCCATTGTTTCCAATCTGGGATCCTTCATCGAAATTCTTCATCCTTTCCATTTATTTATAGTTTAATTTGTTAGATTATTTTATTCCAAAAAACCCATCCCTAAATTGATAAAGTGCCTTTATTTTATGCCATTAATGCTTAATTACACATAATATAAATTAGAACATGTTAAAAAATGTCTCTTAGTATTTCACGCATTTGAGCCGAATAATAATAGTGATAGATACTCTTTAAAATAATTATCTGGGGTGGAGCGCATGTCAAGAAAAACTGTAAGTACCTGGGCAAAGAAAAATTTCCTCCACTGGTTTGTTGAAAATTACCAATTTCAATCTCAAGGCGCTAAACAGCTCTTGCTAAATTTAGCCGAAACAGAGGAAAATTTAGCTCGCACCCACCTTGTAATAGATGGTTCATACCTTCGACCGTTATTGGTAATTTCGACTACCGGAACAGGAATGCCCCCCTTTATCTTTAAAACTTTTAACAGTACAGTAACACAACCGGAATTAATCTTATCGCGGTTACAGTTATTAAATGGCTCACCGCTCTATTTGAGTTTATATTTTCCCGATCGGACCACTTGTGAAGCTTTCTTTTCCGTAATTGAGGAGTCACCGGTAACCTTAGAATCCACACTGGGCCAACAAATATTAATCGACTTTGAACTCTCGTTATGGAGTGAAGCATTCAAACACGAACTCGAACGGGCTGAAATCATGGACCAAATCAATCAGTCGCTGGATAACCGTGATAAACGCCAATTTAAACGCTTGGTTAAAAAATTGAAAAAATTGTAAATTTAAGCTGTTTTCCGGTTTTCTAATATTTCGGCAATCAATTTTGGAAGTTCATAGATATCGGTCAATGACCATTCGGTCTGTTGCTCGTCGCTGGGGTTAATCCAAATCGAAGTTATCCCTAATGAACTGGCTCCCTCAATATTAGACAAAGTATCATCCACAAAAATACATTCTGCGGGAGTAATATTTAAATCGGCTAAAACCCTTTGATAACTTGTTAAATTAGGTTTACCCTGATATTCACAGAAAATGATATCATAAACTTTGGAAAAACAATTGCCGATACCTAATTCCTGAAGTACTTTATTGACATGATATTTCGGACTGTTACTGAAGATTACCTTCGGAAGATCAATTTCCTGAAGCATTTGTTGCAGTCTGAAATCATTCGTGAGGAAATCACCCACATTAACATCGTAAGTACACTGAAAGTACTCTTCGGGACAGATCTGATGGTGCCGGATTAAACCTTCCAGGGTTGTACCATAGTTAATCCAATACTGATGTCTGATTTCAGTTATCTCTGACGGCGGCAGCTGAAATTTTTGGGTTAAAAACAGTTCGATATTCCGGTCAATCTGATTTAACAGGCCCGAATCAGGTGAATATAAGGTATTATCTAAGTCAAAGATCAGATATTTTATACTCAAAACCTCCATTCACCCCCTACCCCACAGGTTTAGTTACTACTAACTATATAAATTAAACGAAAATATTCCGTAATGGTTTCCAATTATTCTTTCTCTAACGCCAGTAACCCTTTTTTAAGTTCAATCCCAGCCCCAAAACCACCAATACTCCCATCCGCTTTAATCACCCGATGACAAGGAATCACAATCGGGACCGGATTCCGATGATTGGCATTGCCAACTGCCCGCGCCGCTTTGGGACAACCAATAGAGGCGGCTAATTCCTGGTAACTGACAGTCTCACCATATGGGATTGCCCTCAAACCCTGCCAAACTTTCATTTGAAAAGATGTTCCTGTAATTGCTAGTGGAAATTCAAAATTTTTGAGCTTTTTATCAAAATAATACTCGATTTGCTTAACAGCATCAAAAATATCTTCCTTGATCATCTGTTGAGGGATCGTAAAACCTGTCCCCGGTAATAATAATTCGCTGACCCCTGCCTCATCCCACAAAATCGCACCCTCACCCCATGGTGACACAAAAACACTATAATACAATTGTTCACCCCACTTTTTTAGCAGCTCATCAATCAATTAATTTCGAGATTAAAGTCCAATCTCCCTTTATTAATCTGCTAGCGACTTCTAGTTGAATTTAACGAAAAAAACCGATTTTTGACATATTTTAAATTATATTGATTTTTTGTGCTTTTTTAGAGGAATATCAAAAAATTAATCGTATATATAAAAACATAAGAAAATGGAGGGGATCACAGTGGCTTTTCTCAAATATCAAAAAGAAAAACCTAAAAAGGGTATTTCTTCAAAAACTATTGGACTAAATAAAAAAGGACGTTTTGCATTTTACAAACCAGTTGTTGAAAACTTTTTAAATGATATTAATCACGTCGAACTGTTTTTTGATCCGGAAACAAAAAAGATTGGAATTTTACCGGTTCCTGAAGAAACATACGACTCATTTAAAATTCAAGGAAAAACAACCAAAATGGTTATTGCCAAAAAATTTATCAAACGCTTCAATATACCAATCGAAGATCGGCGGTATGAGTTTTCATATGAAGACGGTATGTTAACGATTCAAGTTGAATAATACATAGTATCAAATGTATCAAACGTCCTTAAGTCCAAACAAACATCTTTCAAAAATAAAAAAGAGACTTCCATTAGGTTATCATTTAAGTCTCTTTTTTATTTACTCTTTCTATCATTTGAGTAAGCGTTCGCCAACAGTCCAAATATTACCGGCACCCATTGTAATCAATAGATCTCCCGGTTGTAACTGGGTTTTCAGAAGCTCATAAATCCGGTCAAAGTCCCCTAAATACCGGACATCATGATGATATTTTGATGCTTCACGTGCCAAATCGCCACTGGAAATATCTCCCGGGTCAGTCTCTCTGGCCGGGAAGATATCAGCCAACAATAATACATCGGCATCTTGAAAGGCTTGCGCAAATTCCTGCAACAGGTGTTTGGTCCTGCTGTATAAATGCGGTTGAAAAGCGCACCAGATACGTCCTTTACCTTTAAAAAACTCTTTGGCTGCTGCCAGCGTAACTTTAATTGCTGCCGGGTGATGCGCATAATCATCAACCACCAGCGTTCCCTGATAGTCACCTTTAATCTCGAACCGCTTACGGACACCTGTAAAACTCGCTAAGCTCTTTAATACCGTATTGAGCTCAACTCCTAATTCAGTTGCCAACGCCAGAGCGCCCAAAGCATTTTGAAGATTATGCTTTCCTGGAACCCGTAACACCAGTTCTCCCTGATCCCGCCCCCGATATTTTAAACGGGCTGAGATCCCGAGCGGTTCGACCGCTTTAATCTCACTAACACTCCAGTCAAAATCTTCTTGATACCCAAACGTGATACATTTCTGTGATGTTAGACTCTTTTTAAGCTCTGCTGCTTTTGGGTCATCGCCCCAGACCACCAGTAAACCATCGGGTGGCAATAATTGTACAAAATCCTGAAAAGTCTTAATAACATCCGCAAAAGTAGGAAAACAGTCCGGATGATCCCAATCGACATTCGTAATCAATTCAATTGTTGGGTTTAGTTTGAGAAAAGAGTTACGAAATTCACATGCTTCAACCACCATATATTGAGAGTTCCCCGTCCGATGATTTCCGTTAAAGATACTCAACTCACCACCAATAAAGACGGTTGGATCCAAACCACCTTCAGTCAAAACTTGCGCCGTCATTGCAGTAGTAGTAGTCTTTCCATGGGTACCGGCAATCGCAATTCCGGTACCAACTTCCGACATTAACTGCCCTAAGAGTTCCGCTCCTTCCAAAACAGGAATTCCCTGTTTTTTCGCTGCAATTAACTCGGGGTTATCTTCACCAACTGCGTTAGTATAAACAACCAAATCCGCTCCGGTTATCTGCTCCGGATTGTGTCCGATCATCACTTTAATTCCCCGTTTAACCAGGTCTTCAGTCTCTCTGGTTTGATGCATATCTGAACCACTGATCTCGTATCCGCGGTCATAATATAATTTTGCCAATCCCCGGAGTCTTGCTCCGCCAATACCAATAAAATGGAGATGTTTCATACGCGTTAGGTACTCCCCTCAATAATGATCATTTTATTATAACATATTTTTCTTATTGACAACTATAATCTTTCTGATTCAAACACCTCTGGGACTCTTTTTCTGCTTTACTAAAACTTTTATGTCAGATTGTGAGACCAAGTGGATAATACTAAAAAAGAATAATAAGCAATCTATTTTTAGATAATTATTATTCTAACAAAGGGGGGTGAAATCATGGCACGCGGTAGTATCGTTTCTGACCAAGTCAAATATGAGATCGCCAAAGAACTTGGTTTTGCCGATAAGATCCAGGTAGAACGAGGAAACTATGACTATAGCAATATCACCACCCGCGAAGCTGGGTTAATTGTACGACGCCTAATCCAAAAGGCAGAAGAATTGATGACCCGGTAATTAATCTGAATTGTGAAAGAAGCAGCCAAATTATTCTTTCACAATTCAAAAAATCTGATAACATTTAGCGCTATTAAAACATACAATATACTAAGTTTAAGCGGTAACCGCAAATTTTATCCGCCGGTATCAACGGCAACTCGCTGCTTACCCAATACTGACCCAAGTAAAGGGAAATGTGACCTTGATTTTGATTAAATTCCTTCTTTCAAAGGATGATTACTAACCTTCGCACTGATCTGAGTGATTCAAATAGATTTTTAAACTGCTATTCAAGCCGAGTTATTCGGCTTTCTTTTTTTTCCTTGATTAACAGATATTATTATCCCGCTTTAGCAGGGGTTTTATAAAAAACAACCGAACTTGTTATAAATAATTTAATCGTAAACAAGGATTCAAAAATTAAAAAATAATGGAGGCAAGTTCGTTGAAGAAAATACTAATAACTTTCATGGCACTGTTCATACTCAACATCGCAACCAATAATCGTCAGGCAGTTTATGCCGCAAAGCCAATCACTCAAAATCCACCTGCCGATCGGGCACTGTTAAGCGATCTCTCAAACCGCTTTTCGCTCTTAGAGTCCTCCTGGGGACGGTTTCATTTAGGAGGCAACCTTACTCTTGAATCAGGGACCGATCTTGCTCAAGATCAAACACCAGTCCTCCAATTTGGGCAACAGTTAAATGTTTTTCTTGATGCTTACATTGATCGGAATCTATTCTTTGCATTAAAACTAGCACACCAGGGCGGATGGGGACTTAGCTACCAAAATACGGGTTCTTCGACTTTACCAATGAATACCCCTTTAGACCTTAGTGAAGCTTTTCTGAAACTGGAATATCCTGATAAAATGGCTTATTTAGGACGATTTAGCTTTTCTTTCAGCCCCTTAGGGTTAATCTCCGACTTTCACAGTAATCCGGTTGAAGGATTAGCTTTTCAACAGAACTATCGCAACCTGCATTTAATTGGTGTCTATTCCCGGGTGATCACTTTTATCCAACCGGAGACAAACCGACCAACCGACAGTGAAGATTATTTCGCTGTCCGTCTTGGATTATCTGCCAACAATTCGCTCTTTGGGTTAACCGTTGTACCAAAAGGAATTGCTGGCGAACAAAATATCGGAATTGACTGGACTTATAACCAACCCGATTCGAAATTCTCAGCTGAATTAGGCTGGTACTCCTTTGACTCCAATCAATATCCGGATTATAAAGTAGATTGGACTCAAGGCTTAATGTTAAGTTATGGCAAAATGCTTTCACCAAAGACATTCGTCCAAGTGAAAACCGCTTATATCAATCCAAAGTTTGCACCATCATATTCCAGTTTGGCTCATTCATCGGGTAATAACCGGGAATGGTTTCAGCCTAATTCGAAAGGGATTGAGTTATTATCGCAACACCAGTTAAGAGAAGATCTATTCTGGGAGAACCGGATCTTTTATTGGAACCCGATTGTCAATTATGATCAGCCAAACTCCAATTTACGCTGGCAGAGTAGCATAACGAAGAGTTTCTCACCCGTCAACCAGCTGCAAGTTGGTATTCAACACCAGACAAGCATTGTTGATTATACCCAAGCTTTTGCCAAATGGATTTTACAATTCTAAGCACAATTAACTTTTAGTCCCTAATAAAACTAAAATTAATCCCAAGATGATGATTCCGATTTTATACCATGATAGTTTAACAGCTATTGTCGTAATTCCCAAAGCACTTACTAAAATAAAGATTATTGGCCCTAACAACCCCAGAAAGGCATTCATTCGCAACGCAGTATCCACCCGGCCCGCTTTTAAAAAAAAGAGGGCCGTTCCAATCTCCAACAAACCGGAGATCACCCGAATCACCGCCATATTGTTTAAAGTGCTTTGTTCCATAATCATTCTCCTCGTGAAAACATTTATCGTTTTCCTAATCCTAAAAGATTAAACAGTAATGCTGTTACTCCAGCTGCTGCCAATGGTCCTACCGGAATCCCTTTTAATAAAGAAACTCCAATAATTGTCCCCACAACCAGACCAACCACTACTTCCGGCTGCACCTGAAGTAAGACCAAACCCTGGCCGCAAAGATAGGCTGCTGTAACTCCCCCAATTATGGCAATTAGCCCCTGCACACTTTGAAATGTTTTCCAGATATCGGTGACTCCGACTTTATCTAATGAAAATGGCACCAATACCGCTACTAACAGAAAAATTAAGCCAACATCCAATGCTCTCTTTTCTAAAATCTGCAAGACCGAATACATTTTTATTAATTTAAGAACCAAGACACTTCCCGCCCCGGCAGCAACTAAATTATTGTTAAACGTTATTCCCAGCGCAAAAATAATTAATAACAGAAGATTATCCTGAAACATTGATTTCACTCCTTATCCAATTCATATTCAAACTCTGGATAAATCATTACAAACAACAAACCGGCGATTGATTCATAAAATACTATGCTACAAAATCATTTTTGAGGTGAAACAGATGGATGGATGTTGGAGCGATATTATTAAAGCACCAAACGGAGGAAGATTAAAAAAACCACGTAAATCCGGGATTACCATGGTCATTGATAAAGGATTATCAATTGCAGAAACAGAATCATTGCTTGAGTCAAGTGCGCCATATATTGACTTTCTAAAGCTCTCTTTTGGAACTGCGGCTCTCTATGACAAATCTACGCTAAGCAATAAAATTAAACTTACTAAAGAATATGAAGTTGCTGTTTATCCGGGAGGCACCTTTTTGGAGATCGCCTATTGGCAAGGAAAATCCATTGAGTATTTTAAACGCTTAGTTGAACTGGGGATCAATTGGGTCGAAATCTCCGATGGTACCATCTCAATCAGTCAACTTGAAAGAACACGCCTAATTATGGCAGCGGCCAAAACCGGACTCAAAATCATCACTGAAGTCGGAAAGAAGGATCTCCATAACCAACCCAGTGAAGCATCTTTGATTGAAACAGCAAACCACGATTTAAATCTGGGTGTTGAAATGGTAATAATTGAAGCACGTGAATCCGGAAAAGGTATTGGAATTTATGACAGTTCCGGCGAAGTCAACAATACTAAATTAGAAGCAATCAAGTCAGGTTTACCATTGGAAAAAATAATCTGGGAAGCACCATTAAAAAACCAACAAGCTACTTTGATCAATTCCTTTGGTCCTAATGTCAATCTTGGTAATATTGCGCCAACAGAAACCCTCTCCCTTGAGGCTTTAAGATTAGGTTTTCGCAGTGATACCTGGAAACCCAATTGAGCGAAAATAAAACCGCGGCGAATACCGCGGTTTTGCTTATTCCTGTTCACCAGTCAGACTACTCTCTTCGACAGTTTCTTCATTCGTTGCTTCAGATTGAACATTTTCTGCTTCGGTTTTACCATTATTGCTTTCATCTTCAGCCTCTTCATCTTTAGCTTTATCAGAGACTGCCTCAAGTTGCAAGCGATCAACCACTGTAGTTACACCGGTTACAGCTATTTTCGATGGCATCGGCAGCACTACCATCCGTAGCTGTTGTTTTTGTTTGGAATCATCAACATAATCAAAATATTCCGTTAACGGATAATACTCCGATTTTTCAAAAACACCATTCAAGTTCGCATCAATCGCAATTATGTCTTTACCATAATCATTAAAACAGCCGTTGCCATCAATATCCGTAATTCGATATCTGACAATCTTCAGCTCTTTTCCCCGCTGGACCTTCATCTCTCCGTCCAAAAAGCTGGCAGTATAAAATTCAACAGCGGTTTCGGTTTGCTGATTTTTATTACTGATATTCTGTGCAAAAATAAAGAAGTAGAGCTTTTTACGGATCACATCTGACTCACCTTTATAAACAACTGTAGCTGATGTTGGTATCATTGAAAAAGCATACTTTACTTTGAGCGATTTATTTTTGCCGTCAAAAGTCTGGACCCCTTTTACTTTTTCATTCTCTGTAATTCGGTTATCCAGATTGCGATCAAAATAGATCTCCGAATAGTATTGATCATCGTCTTGACCCATGACAAACCAAATTGGTTGCTCGCCATTACCTAACTTCACAACCCCAAACAATGGCTGCTTAAGATTATTAATATCAAATTCCACTTGAAGTTCATCCGGTTTTGACTCTGTCAACTCTGCCGGTTTACCAGTGGTGATCAGTTTATGTTTTGCTAAAGCAACCAAATCAAAGTATGTATAAGTTCGTAATTGGGCATTATAGACCCCTTCCATCGGAATTGGACCTTTACCGCTAAATCCCACCAATAATAAAACACATCCCAAAACAAACAACATTTTTATATGCTTCATCTCTTGTTCCTCTCTTATCTTAAACATTATTAAACCAAGACGTTACTAAAAGCCCCAAAAAAGTACGGGGCTTTTCGTAATTTATTATTAACTATTAGGACTCTTGTTCAAATATTCCTTCCCGTTTTAAATACGTTCCCACCAATTCTTCAATAATCTGATCACGTTCCAGTTTTCTGATTAAAACACGGGCATTCTGATGATTGGTAATATAAGCAGGGTCTCCAGAAAGTAAATAGCCGACGATTTGATCTAATGGATCATATCCTTTCTCCCGAAGAGCCTGACAGACTTCCTTCAATACTATGGCTACTTCGGAAAAATTATCATCCTTAGCCGCAAATTTTCTGGTGACTTCATTCAGTTCGCCCATTTTTTTCACCTCAAGTTTTTTTCTGACTTCAAAAATAAAGCTGAGCACATCTTCATAAACGTTGCTTTATGGTCATTCATTCAAATTAACATTAATCATCCTTACGTAATGCCAGATTAATATCAACTTCTCCAAAAGGAGTCTTAATCGGAATCGCTAACGCTGTTTGAATATGTTTGAGAAATTCCGGAATCTCTCCGCCTTTAATGAAAAGTGGCGGGGTAATATTACAGTTGTAACCGCTCAAAGACAGATTAGTACTGGCAGTACCAACAATAATGTTCTTCAACTCACAGAGCGCGCTCTCTCCCATGGCATCAATCTCCGTCATCTCCGTAAACATCATCTGTGAAACAATCTTCGTTGCTGTTTCTTTTGACATACCGCAAATAACTTGTCCCTGAAGATCACCCAAGACTCCAACCAAGACATTTATTTCGTACTTTTTAAGAGGATTATCATTAAAAAAAGGTCTCCCTGCTTCAACTTCAGGATTAAGCATACTTTCAATTACAGAATAAGCAGCTTTAACAAAAGAATCAATATGATCGAATGACAGTTTAATTACCTCCCTTTACTTAACCCTTTCAGTTTTCCAATTATATCACTGGGAAAAGGATTATTATAGATTAATGTACCCGCTACAATTACGTCAACTCCGGCATCGACTAACAACTGTGCATTATCAAAATTTACTCCGCCATCAACCTCGATTTTACAAGCCAAATTCCTTTTATTAATAATAGTTTTGAGATCTTTCACTTTATTGATCATCTCCGGAATCAACTCTTGTCCACCAAATCCTGGATTTACCGTCATTATCAACACTATATCCAGTTCCGGAAGAATATATTCCAATGCACTTAATGGGGTTGCCGGATTAAGTGCAACTCCGGCTTGACAACCAAATTCTTTTATATTTCGAATCAATTGGTGTAAATGAGTAACTCCTTCGGCATGAACAATAATTCTCTGACTACCTGCCTTAGCATATAAAGGAGCTAAAAAGTCAGGATTGGTAACCATCAAATGTGATTCAACCGGCAGAGGACTAACGCTTTTAATTGCAGTAACAAACATCGGACCAAAAGTGAGGTTCGGTACAAAATGTCCATCCATAACATCAAGGTGTAACCAATCAGCCTGCTCAATCTTTTTAACCTCTGCATTCAAATCAAGTAAATTACAATTTAATATCGAAGGTGCTATTTGAACCAATGTTTCTCTCCTAAATTTAACGATATCGGTTTTTCCATGCCAGTTTCAATTCATCCAGTAATTCCAGATAACATTGATACCGTGATGGGCTCAATTTACCTTCATCAACTGCGTTCTTTACGGCACAGCCAGGTTCAGCCTGGTGAACACACGAACTGAATTTACATTGATCAAGGTATTGTTCAAAATCCGGAAATAATCCTGCCAATGCCTGGGGTTCAATAAAGTCAAGATTAATCTGTGAAAATCCTGGTGTATCAGCAACATAACTATTCGTATTCACTTTTAACAACTGGACTTCGCGGGTTGTATGTTTTCCCCGCCCAATCTTTTCACTGACCGCCCCTGTTTGTAGCCGAAATCCGGGGCAAACCATATTTAACAAAGCTGACTTCCCTACTCCCGACGGTCCGGCAAAAACAGTTGTTTTTCCTTTTAAATACTGTTGTAACTTTCGTTTACCTTGGTGAGTGACGACACTCGTACATAAAACCTCATATCCATAATTTCGGTAAGTTTGTGCTAATAAATTAGCTTTTCTTTTTTCAACTAAATCCATTTTATTAAAAACCAACAAATAAGGTATATTGCTATCTTCAGCTAAAACTAAAAACTTGGTTATTAAATATTCAATCGGATCCGGAGTATGATGCGCAAAAACCAAAACAATCAAATCAACATTAGCAATATAAGGACGTAATAATTGATTATTGCGGGGTAAAATTTTCGTAATAACTCCTTTACCATTATCGTCAATTAAAAATTCAACTTTATCTCCGACAAATACGGAGTCTGAGGATAATTTAATTTTACCCCTGATTGAACATTCTACTATGGTGTTACTTGATTCTAGTGACTCAACATAATAGAAACCAGCTATTGCTCTTACAATTTTACCTACTGCCAAACGCAAACTCCCTATCTACTAATTTATCACAACTAAAACAATTGAATTAACTTAATCTTATTCAAAACCTGAACTAACAATAAAATTCATTGCCGTTCCAACCGGCACCTTTTCATTGGGTGTTGGTTGCTGGTCAATCACAATTCCTTCCGCATAAATATTACTTGGCATTGGTGTCGCCTGGTTAAAAATCAAACCCAATGATACCAATTCGGCTCTTACTTCCGATAAAGACCGGCCGATAAAGTTCGGAATTATTACCAGATTATCATCCTGGCCACTGTTAATTGTGATTGAGACTTTAGCACCCTGCTCAATTTGAGTATTGGGCTCCGGTAATTGTTTAAAGACCAAACCATCCGGATAATCCGGATTAAATGAATTCAAGACTTCACCAAGTTTTAAATGACTATCAGCTAAAATTATCCTGGCCTCGGCTTCCGTCTTTCCCATCAGATTCGGAACCCGTACCAGTCGGGGCCCCTTACTCACCACAACATTAACTTCGGTATTAGGCTTCTTTTTATTACCGGAGATTGGTTTTTGAGCAATGATTACATTGATTGGATATTCATTATGATAGACCTCATTAACTACTTTTAGCAACAACTTTTTCTGCTTTAAAATCTGTCTGGCTTCGGTTATATCTTTACCGACCAGATCCGGGACAACAATCTCCGTGTCTGGCACAATAACCCGCAACAAGATATAACTCATGATTACGATCACACTTGCAATGATCCCCAATCCCATCAATAATTTGACAAACCAGGTTTGGTACCATTTTGGTTTAGATTCATCAGTATTCATCGTCCGCCATACTTGAGTCGGCATCTCATCATCATTAATTTTGGTTTCATAGGACAATCGTGACTGAGCATTTAATATATCATTAAGCATTGCAAAAGCCGACGGATAACGTTCGGCAACATCCTTAGCCATTGCTTTATTCAAAATCGCCTCAACTGAACTGGGAATATCCGGCCGCAGTTCCCTAATCGGCTGAATCTTGTTTTGTAAGTGTTGCAAAGCAATGGAGATCGAAGTATCTCCTTTGAACGGGATCGCCCCGGTTAACAACTCATAAAAGACACAACCCAATGAATACAAATCTGATTGCGGACCAACAATTCCACCTTTAATCTGCTCCGGAGAAGCGTATTGAACAGAGCCTACAACAATACCGGTTTGTGTAAACGAACTGGCACTGATTGCTCTGGCAATTCCAAAATCAGCAACTTTAATCTGTCCATCAGGAGTCACTAAGATATTATGCGGTTTAATATCACGATGAATAATATTGCGTTGGTGTGCATGATTTAAAGCCTCAGCAATTTGTCTGGTATAATCCAACGCCCGTTTAACAGTAAACGGAGCCTCTTTTTTGATAATATTCTTTAATGTATCTCCAGGTATATATTCCATTACAATGTAGTCAATACCATCTTCCTGACCTACATCATAAATATTTACAACATTTGGATGCGATAGGCTTGCGGCTGCTCTGGCCTCACGACGGAAACGTTCAACGAATTCGGCATCACTTGCATATTGAGGTCGCAAAACTTTGACTGCAACTGTCCGGCATAGTAAGGAACACTCTGCTTTATACACCAATGCCATTCCGCCTTCGCCGATCAACTCAATCAAGCGATAACGATTACCAAATATTTTTCCAATCAAAGTCTCACCTCAATTCCGTGGTAACAATTATTTTAAATTAAAAATATACTAATTGTTTCAAGTAAATAGTTATTAGACAAAACTATATTAAATTACCTATTTTCAATTCGCTTATTTAGCTTGATTTCCTGCAATTACTACGAATATCACTCAATAAATCCCTTGACAGATTCATCCATTTCAATTAATCAGTCAGATTTCAACAACAATTACAGTAATGTTATCGACACCACCGCAACTATTGGCCAGCTCTACCAGTTCATCGGCGATTAATTGCGGATGGGCCTTCTGTGATAAGACCTTTTTAATATCATCTTCACTTAGCATTCCGGTTAATCCGTCACTACACAATAGTAGTTTCTCTCCCGGCTGCACCGCAAAATTACTGATATCCACTTCGACGCCACCTTTTGAGCCTAATGCCCGGGTAAGAATGTTCCGTTGCGGGTGATTTTTGGCTTCGCTTTCAGTAATCTCACCATTATTCAACAATTCTGCAACCAGCGAGTGGTCCTTGGTCAAACGTTCCAAACTACTGCCATCAGCCACCAAACGATACACCCGGCTGTCGCCGACATGAGCTACATAAGCCTTATCAGCTAACAACAGTAAGATTGCAACCGTTGTTCCCATCCCGGCATACTGATAATTTTGACTCACTGCCTCCAAAATCTGCTGGTTTGCCTTCTCAACAATCTCTCTCAAACTATTTTCATCGGCATGATCCAAATCTAAAGTTAAAATTGTTTCTACCGCAATTGAACTCGCGATTTCACCTGCTTGATGACCACCCATTCCATCGGCAACAACAAATAAGTTATTTTTATAGCCAAAAGTATCCTGATTTTGTTCTCTAACTTTACCCTGATCGGTTTTTGCCCCAAAAATCATCTTCATCACTCCTTACCAACATTGAATTAGGAATCAATCTTTTTGATTTCAATGATGGTGTCGCCAATAGTAATTTGTACTCCCGGAGCCAGTTCTTTTTCACCGACTATCTTTTGATTATTAACTCTGGTCCCGTTTGTACTCTGTAAATCTTTAATATACCATTTTGAACCCTTTAGTTTCAAAAGCGCATGATACCGTGATACTTTTGGATCTCTTAAATAAATATGATTATCGCTCTTCCGGCCAATTTTCAACTGCGAAGTAGTGGCTAAATACTGCCGGCCCTTATCTTGACCCGAAACCACCGTTATTACCCACTGTTCTTTAAGTAGTTTGGATTGAGAGCTACGTTTTAACCGTTTCGTAATTGTTTTTTCAAGTCGATGATCACTGTTGGCAGTTTCTGCTTTAAACTGACGAATCCTTGGAAGAGTTTTTTCAAGATGGTTATCTTCAATTTTACTATTTGGCACTGAATTAATTACATCTTTATTGTTATCATTTTTTGATCTTCTGAAAACCGTTTTTAATCGATTATCTGAATTAATTATAATCGATTTTTTACTCAACTGCGTTATTATATTGTGAAATTTAATAAAAATTTCTTTCATCGGACTAACCTTTACTTTGTAATTGTCCACATGCAGCCGTTAAGGCCGAGCCCCGTTCCTTACGAACCGTGGTTTCAATATGGGCCGAATTTAAACCTGCTGCAAACTCAGCAATTGTCTTGGGATTGGAGCGTCGAAAATTGGTATCCGGAATCGGGTTAAAAGGAATTAAATTAACATGACATAGTTTCCCTGTCAACAGTTTTATTAACCGTTGCAGATCTTCCTTCCGATCATTGATCCCGTCAATCAAAGCATATTCAAATGTTACCCGCCGGTTTGTCTTCGCGATATAATGATCGCAGGCTTCCAATAACTTTTCCAACGGATACTTTTTATTGATCGGCATTAAATGATCCCTTAATTGATTATCGGCAGCATGTAAGGAAATCGCCAGATTAACTTGGAGGTCCGCTTCAGCTAACTTTAACACTCCTGGTATAATCCCACAAGTAGAGATGGTTATTCGCCTGGCCCCCAATCCCAATCCTTTCGGATCATTCAAAATTCTAAGCGTTTTCATTAAAGATTCATAATTTAACAACGGTTCACCTTGCCCCATAGCCACAATATTGGTTATTTGAGTTCCGGTTAATTTACTGATATTTAATATTTGATCAATGATCACTCCGACTGTTAGATTACGGACAATGCCATTCCGGCCGGTTGCACAGAATAGACATCCCATTCCGCACCCTACTTGAGTAGAAAAACAGACAGTATTTCTGTCTGATTCGGGAAGATACACACTTTCAATTTTGGATTGGTCTTCAAGTTCAAATAGGTATTTTTCAGTCCCGTCATTATCCCTGATCCTTGAAACCAGTCTAAGACTGTTAATCCCTACATTTAAATCAATAAATCGCCGCCGGAGTTCTTTGGGAAGATCAGTCATCTCATCCCAAGAAAAAGCTTTCTTTTGGTATAACCAATTAAATATTTGCCGGCCACGATACACTGGAATATTCTGTTCTTTTAAATACTCTTGCAACTCGGTAAAGCTTAAATTCTTGAAATTCAAACAACAATTCTCCATTTTTTACTTAGTATTTGTAATGCCTTCTTGAATTATTAATTGCACCGGAAAACAAACATGCTACCTCTTAACTGACGATCTTTGACTCTAAGCGAAGCTTATCCGCCACCTTGGCGATAAAAGCAGCTGTTGTCGGAAAACGCCCTTTTTGATTTTCAAACCCAAAGAAACTCTCAATAAAATCTGAATTGCCGCGTTCCCAACCAATTTCAATCGTATGACGGATTGCCGATTCAACACCGCTTGAAGTTGAGTTGTATTTTTCGGCAATTCTTGGATATAAGTTCTTCGTAATATTACCCAATACTTCAACTTCTTTGGTAGCAATTATGATCGCATCCCGTAAATAGGCATAGCCTCTAAAATGCGCCGGGATCCCCATCTCATGAAACAATTTACTTACTTCAAGCTCCAATTCACTGACTGATTTCTCCCTTTGGGCATTATTATATAATTGTTTATCTTCCTGAACCTTATTTGCTGAAAAAGAGGCCTGTTTTCCGGAGACAAACTGTCTGATTCGTTCAAATAGTGTATTCGCATCAAAGGGTTTTACCATATAATAGGTTGCGCCTAAAGCAATCAATCTTTGAATCATTGCTTCCTGTTCAAAAGCAGTTAAGACGATTACAATTGGTCGATGCTCAAATTCGGCTAAGCGTTCTAAGACACCGATACCATCAAGGTATGGCATTGTAATATCTAAAATTAACACATTGGGTTTTGTCTGTTCCACTACTTGAAGAGCTTCAATTCCGTCATAAGCGACTCCGACCAATTCCATATCCGGTTGTATCCCAATTAGTTCAGATAAAGTAGTGCATAATTCACGGTTATTATCTGCCATCGCAATTCTAATCTTTGACATCTTGGTCCTCCTTTGATTCATCGAAACAAATTACAATTTATAGTAAATTTAACTATTCGACAACCAAAGGTGAATTCCTTTTCTGTAAACTGCTACCTTTTTTAATTTATTAATACTGTTAACCCGCTAATTTTGACTTCGCTATTTTACGAAAAGATACTGCATCTACTTCCATTAACACTATATCTTTCCAGGAATGGCTCTGCCGTTGTAAAATCCCTTTTTGTTTAAAACCATTCTTTAAATAGCAGCGAATCGCCCGTTCGTTAAAGTGATAAACACGAAGATAAACCCGTTTCAATCTCTTCTTTTCAAAGACAAACTCTAAAAATAAATTTAATGCTTCAGTCCCCAATCCTTTACCCCAATAACTTTTTTCGCCAATCCTAATCCGTAACTCTGCTTCCCGTTTACTCCAACAGATATGGTCCAGTTCCAGATCACCGATTAGCTTTCCATCAACAGTTTCAATTCCATAAATCTGATAATTACGGTCGGGAACATTTTCGGAATACCATCGTTCTAATTCAATAAGATTATCCGGCAGATTACAGTCAACATAATATTGAACTTCGGAATCACAGTTCCAGTTAACCATCTTACAGAGATCTTTTACTGTCAAGGGACGTAGTCGAATATTAACACCTCTAAGCTCCATTTTATCCCCTCCGGATTTTTTAATTACGTTGTTGTATGTTGATATCCATTCAGTAAATGAGGGTTTTCTTTGTGCTTAGTAATTTCGATTCAACTATTACGATCCCTTTAAGTAATTATAGCCAAGCTCTTTTCTTCTTGCGAACCAAAGTGAACAATCTCATCAAGATTACATAAACAGTAAAAAAACTATCAAAGAATTTGATAGTTCATTTAATGATATCCGGTTTTAATTAACGAGGTTCAACTACTAATCGAATCGCAGTGCGTTCTTCACCATCAATCTCCACTTCGGCAAATGAAGGAATAAAAATCAGGTCAATCCCACTGGGGGCAACATATCCACGGGCAATTGCGATTGCTTTCATCGCTTGATTGATTGAAGCAGCGCCAATCACTTGAATCTCGGCTCTTCCTTTTTCTCTGATGATTCCTGCTAACGCGCCGGCTACCGAATTTGGATTAGAATTTGCAGAAACCTTTAATATTTCCATTAATAATCCCCTCCAGCCTTATTACTGCCATTCTAAATTTCAGTTAGGAACCTTCTATGATTCGAGCGAACGTTTAATCCGTTTGATATTGGACGTCAATCCATATTCGTTAACCTCGATTAAAACAGCATTCAATTCAATTGGACCATCTGCTAATTCAAATCTTGCAGGCCGTTTTGACATAAATTTATTGATTACGATTTCCGGTTTGATCCCCAAAACCGAATCGATCGGTCCGGTCATCCCTACATCAGATATATATCCGGTTCCTTTGGTTAATATTCGCTCATCTGCAGTAGTAATATGGGTATGTGTACCCAACACTGCGGTCACCCTGCCGTCAAGATACCAGCCTAATGCCATCTTCTCCGAGGTCGCTTCTGCATGAATATCTACAATAATTATATTCGTCTTCTTTCTGATTTGATTCACACAATTATTGGCGGTCCGGAACGGACAACCTACCGGTTCCATAAAAACCTGTCCTAAAAGGTTAACCACACCAACGAGTATCCCTTTATCAGTTTCATGTAAGTAATACCCCGAACCAATTGTACCCTCCGGATAATTAGCCGGTCTGATTACGGCTTCTTCCTCTTCTAATACTTTATCAATTTCGCGATTGTCCCAAGTATGATTCCCTAAAGTAATAACATCTATCCCTGCATTAAACAATTCCCGGCTCACTTCAAGCGTAATTCCGAATCCACCGGCCGCATTTTCACCGTTGGCAATTACTAAATCAACTTCTTCGGCTGCAATTAATTCCTGCAAAAATGTTTTGACAATTTTACGCCCTGGGCGCCCTACGATATCTCCAATAAAAAGTATCTTCAGCAACTATTTTCCTCCAAAAAAATAAGCCATTCGGCTTCAACAATATTTTATTGCCAAAACTAAATGGCATCTGTTTTTTACTTCGGCAAATTTGCCCGGTTAAAGATCATCACTCTGCCTTCTTCGCGGAATCCAATCAGTCTTTTTTCTTGGCGTGAATCTTTCAAATCTTCCAACATATGTTCAATCATTTCTTCCTGAAGGGCCATCTCTTCTTCCTGTACAGTATCGTCCTGATCCAACAAAATCATACCTTCAAAAAATTGTTGGATCAGTCCGATCATTAATGCAATTTCATCTTGCGTCAAACTACCAATATCTCGGGTTATTTCTAAAAAAGAAAGTCCGCCTTCTTCTACCGTACATTGAAGTTCAATCTTGCCTAATTCCCGTTCCTGTAGCACTGATATTGAATTAAGGCTTAATAATAACTTCTCTTCAAACTGCTTTAACTCTTCATCAGATAAAAACTTTAACAAGACAAATGTAAATTGTAAAGTTTTTTTGGTGGGGTCGAAACGAATTGAACCGATTTCGGGATACCTGACAAGTAAAAATGCAATTAAACTCATGGAATTGGAGAAGGACTCCCCCTCTTTCCAGAAGATCCCTTTCATGTTTCCTCCCCCTTTCCGGCGTTATAAAACTGATCTGGTTCTTTGTGATTAATTTTATTATATACCATTATTATCGGATAGTTTCTTAAATAATACTAGTACCGGTTTAAAATTTATTTTGCATAATCGACAGCTCTGGTCTCACGAATAACCGTAACCTTAATCTGTCCCGGATACTCCATCTCTTCTTCAATCTTCTTGACAATCTCTCTGGCGATTCGCACTGCGTTCAGATCATCAACCCGATCCGGCTTGACCATAATCCTAATCTCACGCCCGGCTTGAATTGCATACGCTTTCTCAACACCTTCAAATGAATCGGCTATATTCTCTAATTTTTCCAAACGTTTAATGTAAGTTTCCAATGTCTCACGCCGTGCGCCTGGTCGGGCAGCAGACACCGCATCCGCAGCTTGAACCAGTACGGCTTCAACGGTTGCCGCTTCAACATCACCATGATGTGCGGCAATTGCATTGACCACCAAAGGATTTTCCCGGTATTTCTTAGCCAAATCGGCTCCGATTGTCACATGCGGACCCTCTACTTCATGATTCACCGCTTTCCCAATATCATGGAGCAGACCCGCTCTCTTAGCCAGGGTTATGTCAGCTCCAATTTCACCAGCCATAACACCACAAAGATGCGATACCTCAATTGAATGTTTCAAGACATTCTGACCATAACTGGTCCGGTATTTCAACCTTCCCAGCAACTTGATTAACTCCGGATGAAGTCCGTGAATCCCGGTTTCAAAGGTAGCACGTTCCCCTTCTTCTTTAATAATACTTTCAACCTCTTTTTGGGATTTCTCCACCATTTCTTCAATCCGGGCCGGATGAATTCTGCCATCGGAGATCAGCTTTTCAAGCGCCAATCTGGCAACCTCGCGACGGATCGGATCAAATCCTGACAAAATAACCGCTTCCGGTGTGTCATCAATAATTAAATCAATACCGGTTAAGGTTTCTAAGGCACGAATATTACGTCCTTCACGGCCGATGATTCGTCCCTTCATTTCATCATTAGGTAATGCTACAACTGATACCGTTGCCTCAGCAACATGATCGGCGGCACATCTTTGGATTGCCAGTGAAATAATCTCCCTGCCCTTGCGGTCAGATTCTTCTTTGGCTTTAGCTTCTAAATCTCTAATTTTAATCGCAATTTCCTGCTGAATCTCTTCTTCAACATCTTTCAACAGAAGCGCCTTTGCTTCTTCACTACTGAGATTAGAGATCCGTTCCAGTTCACTGCGATGACGTTGATGAATCTCTTGTAGTTCCGCCTTAATTTTTTCAACTTCATTTTCTTTACGTACTAATGTTTCTTCTTTTTTTTCTAATGTCTCAAATTTCCGGTCTAATGATTCTTCTTTTTGCAATAAACGTTTTTCTAATCTTTGAATTTCAGTGCGTCTTTCCCTAGTTTCACGTTCTAGTTCATTTTTTACCTTGAGGGCCTCTTCTTTTGCTTCCAACAGCACCTCACGCTTGATTGATTCCACCTCTTTTGTAGCGTCATCAATAATTTTCTTGGCACTATCTTTGGCCGACATTAGTCTGAGTTTGCTATAAAATATATATCCTACGCATCCCAAAACGATGCCAATAATTACTCCAAAAAATATTTCGATGACAATCACCTCCTGAATATTTCAATTTTATTACATATTTTCAATCATTGCGATTCGGAAATTGAGTTTAAAAAAGAATACAAAACAAGCCGAGTTAGAACTCGGCCCATGTTCTGTCCTCAAGAATTCATTGTAACCGTTTTTAATAGCGGTGTCAAGTAGTATCTAGCTCAGGAAAACACTTGGAAATGGTGTTTTCGCTGAAACCTCCTCTGACTAAAATCCGGTAATCTACTGTCCTCTTTTTACTACTATTTCTGTGCTTTGTTAACAATCGTTCCGCAATCTGGATTTCCAAACTTTCCGGATAAGCCTCATCTAACAAACTATCAATTAAATTTTCTTCTAATCCTTCATTTATTAAATAATTTTTAATATAACAACGGCTTTTTAACTTCGCTATTAACAGTTCAATTTTCCGGCTCGTATATTCGCGATCATTTAAGTAACCCCATTCCACTAAGCGAATTATACAATCTTCAATTGTTTCGGAATCAAAACCGTTTCTTCTCAACCGTTCGTAAAGCTTGCTTTGACTGTAGGATTGTTTACTTAGTAACTTGAGTGCAACATCCATTATTCCCGGTCGTTGCTTCTGTGACAAACTACTTCTCCTTAATTTCTTCCTTGGAATCTTTGGTTGCGGCTATCTCTTCTTTAGTAATGGGTAATCCTAACGCCTCACGAACTTTCCTTTCAACCTCCGATAACAACTTCGGATCTTTACTCAAAAACTCTTTTGCGTTCTCTCTACCCTGCCCGATTCGGTTATCACCGTATGAGAACCAGGCTCCACTCTTGTTAATAATATTCAAATCGACTGCTAAATCAAGGATACAGCCAATTTTAGAGATTCCCTCACCATAGATAATATCAAATTCGGCCTCTTTGAAAGGCGGAGCCACTTTGTTCTTAACCACTTTAGCTTTGGTACGGCTTCCGATCACATCAGTACCTTGCTTTAAAGTTTCGATCTTTCTGATCTCCAGTCGCACTGAAGCATAGAATTTCAATGCGCGCCCACCAGGAGTGGTTTCCGGATTGCCAAACATTACCCCGACTTTCTCCCGGATCTGGTTGATAAAGATGGCAATAGTATTTGATTTGCTAATGACTGCAGTCAATTTTCGCAAGGCTTGAGACATCAACCGTGCCTGAAGCCCAACATGCGAATCTCCCATCTCGCCTTCAATCTCGGCTTGAGGAGTCAAAGCGGCTACAGAGTCGATCACAATTACATCAACCGCCCCGCTTCTTACCAACGCTTCGGCAATCTCCAGCGCCTGCTCGCCCGTATCCGGTTGTGAGATTAAGAGATTATCAATGTCTACTCCCAACTTCTTGGCATAAAGCGGATCCAGCGCATGTTCCGCATCAATAAAAGCAGCTATTCCTCCTAATCTTTGTGCTTCAGCGGCAATGTGCAAAGCTACTGTCGTTTTACCGGAAGATTCCGGACCATAAATTTCGATAATTCTTCCACGTGGGATTCCTCCTACCCCTAACGCCAAATCAAGCGAAATTGCTCCCGTAGGAATAGTTTCAATATTTAATTTGGCAGAGTCCCCCATCTTCATAATTGATCCTTTGCCAAACTGTTTTTCAATCTGTAATAAAGCAACTTCTAAAGCTTTTTCTTTGTTGGACACTATCATAGCCCTCCGTTTCTGCTCCAAACATATGTTCTAGTATACCAGATTTGTCCGCCGGTGTCAAATAAATATCTCCATCAAAATGCGCTGAAACTGTCCCCGTAATTGTGATTTATTATTCACCTCCAAAATAAATATTCATTTATTGTCTGAAGTTTCCGATACGTCTTTTTGCGCTGCCCGAATGCCCGACAACAAGTAGGTGTTCTTTTCCTACATTCACTTAAGTAACAAAAATAGTTCATTTTTGACTAAAATATTTGATTTAAATAATCTACAATCTCCATAATATATTTATTTCCGCCCTCATCATTCGGAGCAACAGTAACTATACCCAAATACGAATTTATATCCAATCTGTGGCCATCAATACTAAGCCAGGCTTGATACTCATCCCACAGTATCGCTTCAGGAAAGCCGCCCTTGTCTGTGATTCTTGCACTATAAAGTTTTTCTAAAGCTATATTCAAATCTTTAATTGTGATCACATCTTCTAATACTGAAAACATAATATTCCCCGAGGCCATTTCGTTAGGCCAAAATCTTTGATTAACCTTCTCTCTATCAATACGTTTTTCATCGATAAATATAATGTCTTTTTCAACATAATCCCGGTGGTTTTTTTGAGAATAAATCAACTCAAAATCTGTTACCGGCTTTTTGACAAACTCTTGAGCACTTACATACTTCGTATATGTAACAGTCTCATTCTCGATTTCATATACCAGGTATTCAATTCCCTGTAATATGCCGCGAATCATTAGAGTATAACTATCCTCAAGCTCTGCTGAAGTTACTGTGTAGAGGAGATTTTTCATTAAAAAATCGTCCTTATCATACAATTCGACTTTATTATTTCCGTATGATACTGACCGGTAATCTCGCCCCTTATATTTCGCCCATTGGCTCCAAAATTGTTTCTCTGTATTATTACAACTCATTTTTGTAACTACCCGTCCGATTTATTGATTTAGAAAGTATAGCTTTCGGTTAAAATAACTTGGTCCCGCCGGGCTTAATTTACTCTCGATCAAAATAAATTTGGTGACCGTTGTCTCCATTTGCAACTGTGGCTTCAAATTATTAGGCACCAGTGGTTTCAAACCATTGCCAGCCCGTCCGATAGTTAAATGTGGTTGAAATCGCTTACTGTCACTACTAAAACCATGCTTCATACAGCATGTTGCAACTGTTTCGGCCAGGTTGACAAGCTGCGCTGAGCCTTTTTCAACTCCAAGCCACAGTACTTTGGGAGCGCTATAGTTTGGAAAACAACCCAATTTGCCAAGTGAAAATGAGAATTTTCCATGCTGTAACGCCACTGTTTGCAGGCTGCGATCAAGCGAGTCCAACTGTTCATTGGTGACTTCTCCCAAAAATTTCAGTGTGATATGAAGATTGGCAGGTTTAGTCCAGCGCCAACCATGATAATCAAGCTTTAATCTCTCCATCAGCGCAGCAACTTCTGCTACCATCTGTTCCGCTAACTCAATCCCAATAAAAGCCCGCATCAAATCCACCTTAAACAAATTAATTAAACCTTACATAATTCCTGCCATAATAAAGTTAATGCCGTCTTCGCCGCTGCTTCCTTATTTCCCAAGCGGTCAAACGGAAAAGTGCGCTTTTCGACTCTGGTATAATCCGGTAGACTGACTGCGATAAAAACCAATCCGACCGGTTTATTGGGTGTCCCGCCATCAGGCCCGGCAATTCCGGTAATCGCTACTCCGACATGCGCTTTCGTAACCTGTTTAATACCTTCAGCCATTGCTTTGGCGGTCTCTTCACTGACTGCCCCATAAGTATCAATCGTCGCCTCTGGAACTCCCAGCAAACCAATCTTAAGTTCATTACTGTAACTGTTGATCCCACCGACATAGTATTCTGAACATCCCGGAATATTAGTGATTCGATGGGCCAACAAACCTCCGGTGCACGACTCGGCTACTGCCAACCGCCACCCACGTTGTTTCAGGATTCGCCCGATCACTGTCTCGAGATTATCGGTATCATACCCAAAGATATATTCAGCCAGTCTTGACTCGATCGCCTGCATTGTCTGGGCAATCAATTCATCATTCTTCGCTTTTGACTCGCTCTTAGCCGTAATCCGAAGGTAAACCTCATTTTGTCCGGCATACGGCGCAATCGTTGGATTACTCTGGTTATTAATCAGATCGATCACTTTCTCTTCCATAGCTGATTCGCCAATACCAGCCATCTTTACCATTCGCGAAGTGATCACCATCTTCTGCTGCTGCTCAAGCTGTTGTAACAAATACGGTTTAACAAATGTCCCCCATAATCCTTTCAATTCGTAGGGAACACCGGGTAACGCGATCAAGATCCGCCCGGCTTTATTCACCAATAATCCCGGCGCTGTACCAAACGGATTGGGGATCACCTCTCCGGAACGCGGAAACATTGCTTGGCGACGATTGCTGGCAACCGGAGTACGATTGGTTTTTTGAAAATAACCAGCAATCTGCTGCCAGGCATCTTCATTAAACTCCAGTTCTTCCCGGAGCAATAATGCTACCGCTTCCCGCGTTAAATCATCTTGTGTCGGGCCCAGGCCACCGGATAAAATAATCAGGTCCGCCTGCTGCCAGACTTGTTCCAGCAACGCCTGAATCCGTTGTAAATTATCACCAACAGTTGCTTTATGAAACAGATCAATCCCCAGTTCTGCCAGTTCTCTGGCCACAAATGAAGCATTAGTATCAACAACATGCCCTAATAACAGTTCGGTTCCGATACAGACGATTTCGGCTTTCAAATTAACTGATACCCCTTACTCACATGAATGATTAATAATGATTCGCCAATCTGCAGTGCAATTCCTTTATCAGCTGTAAATATTTGAAAATTAATTACACTTAATTTTATCAATCCTTAATAGCAAAATAATTAACCAAACCGGTATAAATGGCATCTGCCACCCGTTCACGGTATTGGGGATCACTTAACAATAAAGCCTCCTGTGGATTCGACAAAAAACCAATCTCGATCGTAACGCCAGGCAAGTTAATATCGTTCAAAATCCGATAATCGCCAGGCCGGGCTTTACGTGTTGATCCTAAATTATTATTAAATGAGTTTTGAATACATTCTGCCAGAAGCTTCGAGTTTTCATCATTAAGCTTATAAAATGTTTGCGCCCCGCGATAGATTATTTGCGGAAAACTGTTCGCATGAATTGATAACAGGACATCGGCATCACTCTGATTGGCAATTTGAATCCGATAGTACAAGTCACGACGTTTTTTTGTATTAAATAACTCATTACGATCACTAAAATCAATATCCGTCTCCCTAATCATCATCACTTTAACCCCGGCCTTACTTAACAGCCGCATCAACCGCTTAGCAACATCCAAGTTCAGTTCTTTTTCTAACAGACCCTTAGCCGACTTGGCTCCGGGATCAAAACCTCCATGTCCGGCATCAATTATCACTTTTTTCCCCCGGATTTCGCGAATCGTTGAGCTAAGGATACTGGTTGAAAGATTAAGCAAGCAGCATCCGATTGCCAAACAAACAAATATCGCTGTAAAATATAGGTGCTTACTTTCAACAAAATAGACCCGGATTTTTCGTCGCACCAAAGAACCCCCTTATAATTATTGGTCTATGGTAATTTTTTACTAAAATGTAACCTTGCTCGGCGATTACCTTGTTAATTACTATGGCATCAGATGTTGATTCATTACTTAATAAATTTTTAACATTTTAAATTACTTGACATCGAAATTTCCATCTGCTATTATTTATTTGTTTGCAAAACAATCCTTTAGGGAGTGTGAAACCTTAACTTTCCTTAATAATACCTGATCTAACATATATCCCGAGGCGAGCCTTAGTGCATCATCGGGTAAAGGGAAATCAGGGTGCTTATAGGTCAATTGTTTCTTCCTGACCAGAAGATATCAACGAGAAGAGGTGAGGGGAATGCATGCTTTTGATACTGTAGGTGCTCACATATTGGCTGATTTTTGGGGTTGCCAATATGAAAAGCTCGATGATGCAGAACTGTTAATGAATTGTTTACGTCAGGCTGCAAAAAATGCTAATATGACAATTCTTGGTGAAGAATGTCATAAATTTCAACCCCAAGGTTTTACTGGATTGTTGCTACTGTCCGAAAGCCATATCTCAATTCATACCTACCCCGAGCGTGGTTATGCAGCAATTGATGTCTTTACTTGCGGTGGCGGTATGACTCAAAAAGCAATCGAATTTTTAAAAGAATCTTTGCAACCAATCCAAGTAAACGAGATGATTGTTCGCCGAGGAGTTCCTGATAACGTAGAACAATCTGTAATTGCATGATTTAAAACTTAATATTCAAAAATTAAAAAACACCGGCAAGGTGTTTTTTAATTTTTCAATGGCAATACTATCCCAGAGGTGATTTGATGCGGACCTTATGGAAAGGCGCCATTAGTTTTGGATTAGTAAATGTTCCGATTAAACTATATACCGCAACCGAAAACAAGGATTTAAGATTTAATTATCTCCATGAAAAATGTAAAACGCCAATTAAATACGAACGGCGTTGCCCAACATGTAATATTGAAGTTCCTTCTGAAGAGATCGTCTGGGGGTATGAATACCAGAAGGGTCAATATGTCATTCTCAAAGAGGAAGATTTGGCTAAGATCCCCGATGAAACCAGTAAGACAATTGACATTTTAGACTTCGTCGACTTACAAGAGATTGATCCGATCTATTTTGAGAAAAGCTACTTCCTTGAACCCAGTCAGGGAGGTGAAAAAGCATATGCGCTTTTGCGAAGGGCTATGCTTGATACTGGGAAGATCGCGATTGCCAAAGTAAAGATCCGGACCAAAGAAAGCCTCGCTGTTATCAGGGTATACCAGAATGTATTATTAATGGAAACCGTCTTTTATCCCGACGAAATCAGATCGACCGCCGGACTAACCGGAGTTCATAATGAGCCAAACTTGCATGAGAATGAGATAGTTATGGCCAGTAATCTAATCAGGAACCTCTCCGCTCATTTTGATCCTTCAAAATATACCGATACCTACCGGGAAAACTTACTTGAATTAATCCAAGCCAAAGTTAATGGTGGCGAAATCACTGCGACTTCACCCCGTGAATCTGCTAAAGTGATTGATCTAATGGAAGCATTACGCGCCAGTATCGCCGCCACTGAAAAGCAAGAGCAAAAATCAGAACACGATGAGCCTACTCCCAAAAGACGTACTAAATCCAAAACCGGCTAAAATCGTCTTAGAGATTGTCACCAGAACTTGAAATCAATTCCTGAAAGATCGGATTTCGGCAATGACGCCTTGTTTTTCTGAAGAAACTCCGGGTTGACCTTTCAAAGGTCTGCATCTCTTCGCCAACAAATTCGATCCAGTCCAGGTAATTCCATTCCAAAGCCAAGTGCAGTTGTTCGGGTTGGTCTTTGCGATTCATAACTCTATACCCCCTCTTTTTCTTTAATCCACAAATCATCTTCTCTGCTCCAACTGTAAATCCTTCATAAAAATTCCGTTATTATCCAAGACTGACTTGGATTGTGCCGGATTTTTAATAAACAGGATAGCTTATTCAAGGATGAATCTGTTTATTTTAGAAGAATTGTATCTTGGATTCATTTCTTTAACGTAATTCTTCAAAATCAGGAAAGTTTACTTCATGTAGAATCTGCCTTTGTTTTACAGCGGATTTAGGGGATTATTGCTTACTGTCAATCCAAATCGTCACCGGACCATCATTAATCAGTTCGACCTGCATGTGACTGCCAAATGAACCTTGTGCTACTTTAAGTCCCAATCGATTGATCCGTTCACAAAAATAATTGTATAATCGAAAGCCTTCTTCCGGGGCGGCCGCTGCTCCAAAAAAGGGGCGTCGACCTTTACGACAGTCTGCATAGAGCGTAAATTGTGAAACTACAAGCACCGCCATCTTCTCTTTAAAGTCTAACAGCGAATCATTCAACTTGCCGTTTGCATCAGTAAAGATCCGTAAATTAGCAATCTTTTCGGCAAGATACTCCGCATCCGTTTCAGTATCACCGGCGCCGACACCTAAAAAAACTAATAACCCCGGTCCAATTTCACCGATCGCCTCACCTGATACACTCACTTTTGCCATTAATACCCGTTGAATCAACGCCCGCACTCAATCCACCCCAACTATCGAACTAACCTGCTGACACGATATACTTGCTGAATCCCGTCAACCTTTTTGATCCGGTTAAAAATCAGATTAATCTGCGCCGAATTACTGATCTCCAAGGTCAAATTGATGTAAGCCGTGCCGCCTTTTTTACTGCGTGCTTTCGCAGCACTCAAATACAATTTCAGCTCGGAGATTGCATTCATGACATCAGTCAATAAATTTACTCTGTCATTACCGACTATTTCAATATCTACCGGGTATGTCCCCTGAATCTCGCTTTCCCATTCAACCTCAATGATTCGGTCTGGTGATTCATTGGCCAGATTGGTACAATCACTTCGATGGACCGATACTCCTTTACCCCTGGTAATAAAACCAACAATCTCATCACCCGGCACCGGGTTACAACAACGCGAAAACTTAACCAGTAAATCCTCGACACCTTTTACTTTAACTCCATAACTGGTCCGCTTATTTTTACGCTGCTCCTCACCCTCCGGCTTCAATACTTTGGCAAGCTCTTTTTCAGGGGCTAACTTCCCAAAAACCATTGCCGGAGTTATCTTCAAATCACCAACACTGGCCAGCAGATCATCGATCGAACCAAATCCCAACTTTTTAGCAGCTTCAATTAAGATATCCTGACGGAGATTTTCGTGAACTTCCATTCCATGCTTGCGAAGCTCACGTTCTAACAACTCCCTGCCAATCTGGATGTTCTCCTCTTTATTCTGCTCTCTTAACCATTGTCGAATCCGATTCTTCGCTTTTGACGTTTTGACAAATTGCAACCAATCCCGGCTGGGGCCGGTCTGTTTGGAAGTCATGATCTGAATAATGTCACCATTTTTGAGCTGATAATCCAATGGGACCAATCTACTGTTAACTTTAGCACCGGCACATTGGTGGCCAAGGGTGGTATGAATACTGTAAGCAAAATCAATCGGCGTCGAACCGGCAGGAAGGTTTTTAACATCGCCACGGGGAGTAAACACAAATACCTCATCAGTGAATAACCCGATCCGCAGTGTCTCCATAAACTCTTCGGTATCTTTCATCTCGCCTTGCCATTCGATCAAATGACGTAACCAGGCGATTTTTTCACGCAACTCATGATCACTGGTCCCATTTTCCTTATAGAGCCAGTGTGCTGCAATACCATATTCGGCAGTCCGGTGCATCTCCCAAGTTCTGATTTGAATCTCAAACGGCTCGCCATGAGGACCGATTACTGTAGTGTGTAAGGATTGATACATATTCGACTTTGGCATCGCTACGTAGTCTTTAAACCTTCCGGGAATCGGTTTCCAGAGGGTATGCACGATTCCTAACACTTCATAGCAATCCTGGACGGAATCCACGATAACTCTTAGTCCTAATAAATCATAGATATCAGCAAATGCTTTGCCTTGTTCCTGCATCTTATGGTAAATACTGTAGAAATGCTTGGGTCGTCCCTGAATCTCTGCCTTGAGTTGATTGTCTTTTAAGGCCTGCCTTAAAACTTCCTGTACTTCATTAATGATTACTTCCCGTTCCTGCCGCTTTTTCGCCACTTTATTTACCAGGTCATAATATGCTTCAGGATCAAGATAACGTAACGCCAGATCTTCTAACTCCCACTTGATCTTCCACACCCCTAACCGATGGGTTAGCGGTGAATAAATCTCCAAGGTCTCCTTGGCGATCTTTCTTTGTTTCTCTTCCGGAAGATGTTTTAAGGTACGCATATTGTGCAGGCGATCTGCCAATTTGATAATAATCACCCTTAAATCCTGCGTCATTGCCAGAAACATCTTCCGGAGATTTTCCATCTGCTGTTCCTGTTTGGTTTGGAAGTTTAACCGCGTAAGTTTGGTTACACCATCAACCAGCATTGCCACTTCGGGACCAAACAGTTTACTGATATCTTCAATCGTAGTCTCCGTATCCTCAACCACATCATGCAGTAATGAAGCAACAATCGAAGTAGTATCCATCCCTAAGTCAAATAAAATATTACCAACCTCTAACGGATGCTGAATATAGTCTTCACCGGAGTCACGTTTCTGCCCTTCATGTGCTTTGGCCGCAAATTGGTAGGCATTCTTAATCCGCTCGACCTCTTCCGGTGACTTACTTGATTCAATTTTTGACAAAAACTCCTCAAAGGTCATCCTAGCTCACCTGCTTTATTGACTCAACTGCTACCCTGACATCCTTTAGGTTTAACTGAACTGATGAGATCCCGTTCCAATTATTCTCTTCGACTGAAAAGGCCAGATCAACCTCTCTGGCACAGGCCACCTCTTCATAGACAGACCCTAAATTAAACCCGATCCCTTCATAAGTTACTTTCTGGTTGGACACCCGGACCTTCAAATGCTTGCCATTATCACCAACACTTTTAATATCGACCAGGTTTAATGATCTGCAACCCAAGATGGGAGTTGGATTTGACGGGCCACAGGGAGCCAACTGCATTAATTGTTGGACCATATCCATATTAATATGATTAAGATCGATTATTCCTTCAATCTTTAATACCGGTTGTAAATCTTCCTGACGCAGTGTATTTTTGGCTAAAGTCAGAAAACCCTCTTTAAATTCAGCCAGTTTATCTTTACTAATTGATAAACCGGCAGCAAACTCATGCCCTCCGAAACGAATCAGGTGATGACTGTTTTTTTCGATCGCTTCAAATAAATTAAACCCGGAAATACTGCGGCCGGATCCGCGTCCCTCATCACCTTCCATCCCAATGAGAATCACTGGTTTATTATATAATTCTACCAATCGGGAGGCTACAATACCGATAACACCCAAGTGCCATCCTTCCGATGCCAGTACCAGAGCGTGTTCATTCAGCAGCTCCGGCTGGGATTTAATCTGTTCCTGTGCTTCCAGTAACACTGCATTCTCAATTTCCTGGCGGTTTTGATTTTCTTTATCCAATTCCCGGGCTAACTCCAAAGCCTGTCCGATATTGTTATTAATAAATAATTTAACTCCGATACTCGGATTTCCCATTCTACCTGCAGCATTAATCCGTGGCGCTAAGATAAAACCAATATGGCCCGAATTGATCTCTCTGCCTTTTAAACCTGCCGTCTGAATTAAAGCCTGTAACCCAATATTTTTGGTGGAATTAATCTGCTGCAATCCGTATTTTACCAACACCCGGTTTTCTCCTAATAACGGTACGATATCCGCTACCGTACCAAACGCCACCAAATCCAGGTTATTGAACAATACTCCTTTAATCTCCGGCAAGATTTCTGCCAGACCCTGCAGTAATTTAAACGCGACCCCAACCCCGGCCAGTTGGGAAAACGGATATACCGAATCATTCAACTTGGGATTAATAATTGCAAAAGCATCTGGTAAAAGGTCCTGCGGTTCATGGTGATCGGTGATTATTAAATCCACTCCCTGCGCTTTAAGGTATTCAGCTGCTTCAAAAGCGCTGATCCCGCAATCGACGGTTATAACCAATGTAACCCCTTTGGCAATGACTTTCTCCAGTGAAGAACGATGCAGCCCATAGCCTTCTTCCAACCGTTTTGGGATATAGTACAATAACCTTCCGGAAAATAACCTTGCTAAAACTCTTACCATTAATGAGATTGATGTTATTCCGTCAACATCATAATCACCATATAACAGTACATATTCGTTCTCATTAATCGCTCTTTCAATCCGTTTTACGGCCCGTTCCATATCTTTGAGTAAAAAAGGATCATTCAGCTGCTTAATATCCGGTCTTAAAAAAGTAGCTGCTTCCTTGGCGTCGTTGATACCCCGATTCAATAACAATTGAGCAACCAATGGCGTTACTCCAATTTCTTGAGCTAAGAGTTCGGCTCTATCCTCGATTTTACTGGTAACTTTCCATATTTTTTTTACCATTGATAACCTCTCAAAATACAAATGTTAAAACAACTAAAGCTGGTTCACTATTTTTAAACCTTTATTATTCGGCAAATAACTATTCTTTCCTGCAATCCTTCCCGGAGGGTTTATAAAAAGATCATTTAATAGAAAAAACTTCAAATTCCGTTACCAAATTTTCTGTGTTTACAAAACTTTAACATTATTAATACCGGCTCTAACTGCTTCTAAAGCTTATTAATAAGATTTAACATTTCTAATAATTGACAATTTCATTCTGATTTTGATATACTCCCAAAAGTAATAACATCTGCTTTTTTTTATATTTTTTCTAAAAAATATCACAAGGCAAGTAAAATGATGAATTTAAATTTAAAATTGAAACAATTATTAATTCGACTGTTATTCATTATTGTAATCCTATCCTGTTTTCTAAGTGGTTCCGGATCAACCAGGCGATCGAAGGAGCAAATCACTCCAAATTATACCGCTCAAAAGGTCCGCTTGATTATGAAACTCTATCAATGTAATGATGAAGAAATCTTTCGGGCAATAATGGATACTTTCGACCCTGTTTTAGTAGCTTCAGTCATTGCGATTGAAAGCGGCTTTAAGAAAAACGTTATCAGCCGCAAGGGTGCGCGGGGATTGATGCAGCTTACTCCTGACAAACTGGATGATTGGAAGGATGTCAAAAAAAATATCCAAGTGGGAGCAGCTTATTTAAAAGAACAGATTGCCCGATTTAAAGACGTCGATCTGGCGATTGCCGCCTATAATGCCGGCCCAACTTCAGTCGTCAGACATGGCGGAATCCCTCCCTATCAAGAGACCAGAAAATATGTTCAAAAAATTAAAGTGATTACAATGGCATTGAATAATTATTTTATCATTAATCACTTAACTTCTCTTTGAACACAGCCCGGTAAAACTACTAAAAAAGCGACTTAACGTCACTTTTTAGCCTGGGATCTGTTTAATTAAAAACTGCGGAATCTGCAACAATGGTAGAGTTACCATCACTGCTCCCAAAGCAACCGCTTCTTTAGGCATCCCATAAACGACCGAGCTGGCTTCATCCTGAGCGATCGTAAATGCCCCAGCCTGTTTCATCTCCAATAAACCCGATGCTCCGTCTTTCCCCATCCCGGTTAAGATTACACCAACCGCATTTTGACCGGCATATTTGGCTACCGAACTAAATAAAACTTCAACCGATGGTCGTTGATGAAATACTAACGGTCCATCTTTAATCTCAACATAATAGTTGGTTCCACTCCGTTTTAAAACCATGTGTTTATTACCTGGCGCAATCAATGCTTTTCCGGTAGTCAATAACTCATCTGGTTCTGCTTCCTTCACTTCCAAGGCACAGTGTTGATTTAACCGATTGGCGAAGGCCTTAGTGAAATGTTGTGGCATATGTTGGACAATTAAAATTGGCGGCATATTGGCCGGTAATCTGGTTAAGATCTCTTTGATCGCTTCCGTCCCACCGGTTGAAGCCCCGATTGCAATGATCTGTTGTGTAGTTTTAAAGTTTGCATAAGTTACGGCTTTAGATGGAGCGGTTGGTCCTCCGGTGACCCGTTTCAAGGGATTTACCCGGGCTACGGCTTTGATCTTCGCAATTAACTGCTCGCTCATATCTTTGACTGAATAAGAAGCTCCCGGTTTTGCCAAAACTTCCAATGCTCCAAGTTCCAACGCTTTTAGCGCAACCTCCCCGCCATCGCGCGCTAATGAGCTAACCACTACTACCGGCATCGGGTGGTGTTTCATTAATTTACTTAAGAATGTCAAGCCATCCATCCGGGGCATCTCAATATCCAAGGTGATTACATCCGGTTTCAATTGGACAATCTTATCCCGCTCGACAAACGGATCAGGGGCGGTCCCAACCACCTCGATCTGCGGGTCTTTACTTAACTCTTCGGCAAAGATCTTTCTGACCATTGCCGAATCATCAATTATTAAAACTTTTATTGGCTTCTGTTCCATTATACCAGTCACTTTCCCTGATATTGTTTACTTTATAAATTAGGATCTCTCCGGAAAGATTATTAAAGATCACTTTCCGGCCATTATGGCCTCCAAGGTCGCGGGTAACAACCTCAATCTGATATTTCTGTAACAGCTCTTCAGCCAGTTTCGCATTGACTCGGCCAACCATCGAATTTAATTGAATACTTTCCGCCCCGCCAATTAAGTGCGCTTTTAAATTCTTCAAATCCGACCCATGCTTCTGCATCAGCCGAATCAAATACGGGATTGCCACATCACCATATCTACCGGTACGTACATCACTATGGTGACTGTAAATAAAATGGTTCATCCCGCCAAACTTTAACACACTGTCCCAAAGGCAAACCGAAACACATGAACCCAAAACCGTATGGATTAAATACGGCTCTTTACTGATAAAAATATATCCCGGTTGTAAATAATATTTTGTAGGTTCCATATTTAGATTAATCCTAACTCACTAAGGGTATTAATCAGTTTATTGCGGTCAATCGGTTTAACTAAATATGCTTCACATTGCCGATTGAAGGCCTGACTGATATTTTTAAAATCATCAAGCGCTGAAATGATAACAACTTTAGTCGAATCGGTACCTTGACAATGATGTTCTGCCTCAAAGTCTCTAATTTCTGCCAAGACTTTCTGGCCATTCATCTCCGGCATCATGATATCTAAACAAACAAGATCGTATGACTCCCATTGATTCCAGGCAGAAATAAATAAGTCCAGCGCCTCTCGTCCATTGACCGCTAAATCACAATGACCATAAGGTTCCAGGTTGGCTTGCAAAACACGACGGCTGATATAATCATCTTCAGCAATCAAAATCTTCAGCGGCTTCACCACCGATCCCCCCTTACATCGTCAGAACAATTTCAGTTAAATCAGCAATCAACTGGTCAATCTCCCGCTGTAATAAATCAAACAATTGTAATTGAGTTTCCCACTCAATTACTGCTGCAGCTTCCTCAAACTGCCGGACTAAATCAATGGCTGACTGGGCATTAAAATAAACCAGACTCCCCTTTAATTTATGGGCAATAGCTTTCATCCCAGGCGCATCATGTGAAATGATACAGTTTCGAAGTGAGACTAACTTCGGTGGCGCCTCCTTTAAAAATACATTAATACACTCCTTGAGCACGACCTGATCGCCGTTAAATCGTCCCAATAAATCATTGAAATAACTGCAATTTTGACCGTCATCACTCGGAACAGCCAGATAACGTCTTAATAGGCCAAACAATTCGTTGGAGTTAATTGGCTTTGAAAGATAATCATCCATGCCTGAAGCTAAACATTGCTCCCGGACACCTTCCATTGCATGCGCCGTTAACGCTATTATCGGCAAGTGTCTGCCAACTTCTTGCTCGCCGGATCGAATTGACTTGGTAACCTCATAGCCATCCACTTCCGGCATTTGCAGATCAACCAGCAACAGGTCAAACTGTTCCCGCCCCAATAATTCCAATGCTTCACGCCCATTATTGACAATTGTCACGGTATAACCCTGTTTTTCAAGTAAAGCACGGATTAATTTCTGATTAATCAGATTATCCTCAGCTAACAAGATCTTAAATTGTGAGCGTTTCGCAATACGGTTAGCTTCTTGAGCTATGGTATCATTTTGGGTTACAGTCTCCGTTGGCAGCTCGGATACCTGAAGCCAGATATCAAACTCAAAAGTGCTCCCCACACCTTCCTGACTGTCAAATCGAATAGTTCCTCCCAACAACTCCACTAACTGTTTTGCGATTGCCAAACCCAGGCCCGTACCACCATACTTACGGGTACTGGAACCATCGACCTGGGAAAATTTCTGGAACAATAAATCCTTCTTATTGTCCGGAATTCCAATCCCGGTATCCGAAACTGTAAAACCAATATGAATTTTTGCTGCATCCATTTGCAGAATTTTGATTTGTAACTCAATTCGGCCTTGTTCAGTAAATTTAATCGCATTACCAAGTAAATTAAATAAAATCTGGCGGATTAATCCGGGATCTCCACATACAGCTTTCGGCAATTGCGGATCAATGGATGTAATAAAGCTTAAGCCCCGCTGTTTGGCCCTGATCGTAAATTCCTGTACTATTAATGTAATTACTTGCTGTAAGTCAAAAACCTGGTTATTGACTTTCAAATTACCAGATTCGATCTTCGAGATATCTAATATTTGATTGATGATTTCCAGTAGCGCTAACGCTGAGTGATGTACTAACTCCAAATATTCGCGCTGGACAGTGTTTAACTCTGTTTCCAACGCAAGTTCCGTCATCCCGATAATCCCATTCATCGGGGTCCGGATCTCATGACTCATATTGGCCAGAAATTCGCTTTTGGCCGCATTGGCAGCCTCTGCTTCTTCCTTGGCTTTTTGCAACTCTTTTTCAAATTGTTTGCGTTTCGTAATGTCCTCTTTGACCGCCAAAAAATGAGTTATTTCCTGATTGGCATTGCGAATTGGCGATATTGAAGCCAATTCCCAATAGAGTTCTCCGTTTTTCCGGCGGTTGCATAATTCACCCTTCCAGACGCCCCCGGCCAAAATCGTCTCCCACAACTCTTGATAAACAGTGTCAGACATCAATCCTGATTTCAGGATTCGCGGATTCTTCCCAATCGCTTCCTCTAATGCGTATCCGGTTGACTTTGTAAATTGGGGGTTAGCGTATTCAATATTGCCACAGACGTTTGTGATCACAACAATGATTGGGCTTTACTCTACCGCCAGCGCTAACATTTGTAATGAATAATTGGTCATATCTCCCTCATCACTTTTGATAGATCGTTGGTTCAATATAACCAAACCGGTGCTTTTTATTGATTAAACTTTCGGAATGGCCGATGAATAACAAGCCTCCCGGAACCAAAACTTGATAAAATTTATCCAGCAACACCTGCTGGGTCTGATTGTTGAAGTAAATCATTACATTACGGCAGAAGATAATATCGAATTTATTCCGAAACGGAAACGGACTGGTCAGGTTAAACTGCCGGAAAGTAACTAAACGCTTGATATCAGGTACTATCTCGTAAGAATCCGACTTTTTAATAAAGTATTTCTGCAAATAACCGGCTTGGATTTCAGACTTGATCTTCTCCGAATAACTACCCAAATTAGCTTTGACTAAGACACCGCTGCTAACATCAGTAGCCAAGATCTTGATCCTGATTGACGGCGGTAAGGTTTCCTTCAACGTAATCGCTAGCGTATACGGTTCTTCACCAGTCGAACAACCGGCGCTCCAAACCCGAATTTCCCGGTTATTCATAATCCGTTTATTCTTTTCAAGGATCCATCTTTGATTTTTGATTAGAAATTCAAAATGGTTGTTTTCTCTGAAAAAATCGGTCTTATGAATGGTTATTTCATCAATAAATTCGCGCCAGCAATCGGTGTTACGTTCTTTAGTTAGCAAGTTATAAAACTGCTCAACGGTGGCAACTTCATATTTGAACATCAGTTTGTTCAACTTAGCCTGCAACATCTCTTTTTTATTAGCCGAAATACTAATCCCTAATACCTGGTAGATTAAGCTGCTAAATTTATTAAATTGTTCGGTTGTTAGGCTAATCATCAACCTACCTCGTTAAAAATCCTGAGGATCATCTTCCAAAGGAATGATCTCTTCAGGAGATACAATCTCCAATTTATTATCTGCCGGATTTAGTTGCCGGCTTTTTGGTACCTGCTGTAAATAATTTTGATTGTTATAATTAGGTACAGTTAAAGCTCTTTTTCCGGTGGCAGTTTGCCGGGAATTAGTCTTGGCAGTTACCGTTTGCGTTGCTTTCTGCCCACTAACTAAGCTAAATAAATTCGCGATAATATCTTTAATATTCTCGGCCTGTGAGGTTAGCTCCGCAGAGGCTGCCGCTGTCTCTTCGGCACTGGCTGCATTTTGTTGAACAACTTGTTCCATTTGACTGATTGCTTTATTGATCTGGGAAATACCTTGAGTCTGCTCTTGACTGGCAGCCGTTATCTCTTCCATCAACTCACTGATAATTTTCGACTCCGCAACAATTTCCCCTAATGTCTCATGAACCTTGATTGAAACCTGATAACCATTCTCCGCCAGGTCAATATTGTTTTCAATAATTACCGCCGTATCTTTAGCTGCTTGAGCGCTTCGTTGCGCCAGATTACGTACTTCCTCGGCTACTACGGCAAAACCCATCCCGGCTTCACCGGCGCGGGCCGCCTCAACAGCAGCGTTCAAGGCCAGAATATTGGTCTGAAAAGCAATCCCATCAATAACTTTAATGATCTTCGCAATCTGATCACTGGATTTCTTCAACTCTTCCATCGAACGCATCATCGAACTCATCTCTTGATTACCTTTTTCAGCAGATAACATTGCTTTTTTAGACAGTTGGGCTGCTTCCCGGGTATGTTCCGTATTCTGACTGACCATTGATGCAGTCTCTTCAAGAGTGGCTGAGGTCTCTTCAATCGCCGAAGCCTGTTCGGAAGTCCCTTCAGCCAACTGTTGACTTGCTGATGATAACTGTTCGGACGCTGCAGCTACTTGAACCGAACCTTCATTCAGTTCACTAACCGCTCTTAAAATCGGTAAAGACAGTGAGCGCGCCATATAATAGGACAGACCCAAACCGATAATTATGATTAAACTACAGACAATAATTGCACTGGAAAGGAGTTTGCGAATCTCCAGCCGCAAATCATCAAGATAAATACCGGATCCGACTACCCAGCCCCACTCCGGGACCAGCATTACATAAGAGATTTTAGGTACCGGTTCATTGAATCCCGGTTTGGGCCATAAATAATCAACAAACCCTGCACCATCTTTTGAGGCAACATTAACAAACTCCCGAAACAAATACTTTCCGGTGGGATCTTGTTCATTACTCATATCCTTCCCATTCAACTCGGGACTGATTGGGTGCATGATCATCTTGTGACCCAGGTCGTTAATCCAAAAGTATTCCTGAATATCATATCTTAATGTGTTTAAAGCAGCTTTGGCTCGATCTTGAGCCGCTGCGACAGTCAATGTTCCGCTATTAGATTCGGCAATAAAATGCTTGATCACTCCGGTTGCCGTTTCCACCACATGCTTTGTTTTAGTGTATTTGGCTTCATACATATTATTAATTCAGGCGGTTCTATCTCTGTTTCCTTAATTCCAAAAATCTTATTGATCGGAATTAACGGAACAATATTGTCACGGACACGAACCATACTTCGGTTCCCCTTAACATTGATCCATTGACTCGGGTCCGGCTGTAAGATTTGTTTGATATACAGAGTCGGGACGATGTAATGGTTACCTATAATTTCTAGAATTGTCCCATTCATCGCCGCCAGGTTAATCGGAATCTTTAAAATAAAACGACATCCTTCACCGGGACGGTTATCAATCTCTACCTTGCCTCCATTACGCGAAATCTCAGTCCGAACTACATCAAGACCAACCCCGCGGCCGGAGATGTTATCAACCTTTTCGGCAGTAGAAAATCCCGGCAGAAAGATGAAGTTAACAATTTCGTCTTCACTATAATTAATATTGGGATCAATTATTTTTTTCTCAAGCGCTTTCTGATAAATCTTCTCCAGTGACAGTCCTTTCCCGTCATCAGCGACTTCAATATAAACATTCCCCCGTTTACTATAAGCACTGATCTTTACTAACCCTCGGGCGGGTTTACCTTTACTGATCCGTTCTGTTTCAGCTTCAATTCCATGGGAGATTGAATTTTTCACCATATGCAACAACGGTTCCAGCAACCGCTCGGCAACACTGCGATCTATCTCCGTCTCTTCCCCTTCCATCACAAACTCTATATTTTTTTGGAGTTCATTAATTGCATCCCGGGCAATCCGGTTGATCTTTTGAAAGGTAGATTTTAATGAGACCATTCGCAGTGACATCGAAAGATATTGGATGTCCTTGGTTATCCGCTCCATCCGGGTAAATTTATTGGCTAAAGAATCATCAGATTGGTAATACTTTGATACTTCCTCTTCAATCAGTGATTGAATGATTAATAATTCACCCATCATATCTACTAAATTATCAACTTTGGAGGTGGGTATTCTGATGAAATCATTATTACCGGCATTAGAATTGGCTACCTTTGGCTCGGTAACCGGTGTTGAGACTTTTGGGGCGGGTGGGATTACAGCGGGTTTACTCGGCAACTCACTTTGTTGTGATTTGTCAGTCTCCGAGTCTTCACTTTGCAAATTAGGAGTTTCGTTTTCAATTTTTTGTTCCGTTACGGTCGCTATCGTTGCAACAGTATTAACTTCATTATTAGGATTCGCCTCAACCACAGCCGAAACAGTCTCCCAATCACGCTGGCCAAGGACACCAAGATGTTCGGCAACCTTTTCCTTAAATTCCTGGTTATAATGGAGATCAATTTGCTCAATGATCTGTTTTACAAAGTCTGTTGACTTTAAAATTAATTCAATAACAGTCTTATTGACCACTGTTATTCCTTTACGGCAACTATCCAATAATGTTTCAGTCTGGTGCGCCAGCTCGCGGATGAGTTCTAAATTAACAAACCCAGCCAACCCTTTAATTGTATGAAAAGAGCGAAACAAGCTATGAATATTCTCAGTATCAGCAGGATTGCGTTCCAAATTAAGAACATTGGTCTCAATTGTTTCCAAATGCTCTCGGACCTCAACAATGAAATCTTGTAAAAACTCAGGGTCGATCACTTCTTCCGCTTGGGGTTGGCCGGCAATAATCTGATCAACAATTGATTTATCTTCGTCCACTGACGCACACCCTCCAGTTAATTACTCAATTGCATACGAAACCGTCAACAGTTGCCCATTAACTTTAAAAATATAGCGGTCTGACTTCACCCGACTGATCATAATAAATAACTTATCCCCGGTAATCAAAGTCGGAGGCGAGAGGTCAACAACTCCATCTATCGCAAGTTTATTCAGGAACATTCCCGCAATCATATTGGTCAGTTCGCCTAAAGCGCTTTTAACCATAAGGTCAACTTCGGTAAGCTTCATTCCACCCATCATCTTCCCGGCGATATGCAGAGCCGTATTCTTATCTAATCCAATCAAAAAGTTCCCTTTCAGACTGTTAGTAAACCCGACTAACATATTGACCTGACAGGCTGAAGTAAGATTTTCACTTACCAGGGCTCTCTGAAAATCAGCATTTACCCCAAACATCGGCATCATTTCACTGATTGTTTGAATAATTGCTTCCTGTTTTTCCATTTTGATCACTCTCCCTCAAAGCCAATATCAAGTTTGGCAACACCTGATTCACTCTTGAAAAAAACAATCTCCGACTGAATGCTGGGAGTTGTGATCTCCATCTTGTCACCGGTAAAAATAGCTGGCGGTGTCAGGCGCAGATCAACACCTTTGTATGTGTTGTTGATTTTGGTGATCGCTTTGCCGCTAAAAATATTGGCAAACTCCGCCAAGAAGAGATACATCTCAAATTCATCAGTAAACGGTTCCCCATTCATCTCCTCTGTCAAGCGACGGGCTGTTTCCATTGCCATCTCTACCATAATACGCCCTTTACTGTTATTACCAACTGCACCAACAATCACTGAAATCACTTGATCTTCCGGTAGCGTTTCCGGTTCCGGCTCCAAATCAAAGCGTTCTCCTGCCAGTTCAGCAGCAATTATCTGATAAGCCTCTTTGACACTTTGAGCTAAGAATCTAAACTTCTCCGGCTGCAAACAAATTCCACCTTTCTTATAAACTGTTAATTGCTGCTAACATCTCTTCAGGCTTAAACGGTTTCGTTAAAAAATGTTTAATACCAATACTTTTGGCTTCAGCGATCAAATCAGCATCACCCATTGCGCTTAGCATAATGACTTTAGTATCCGGATTTTTGGCAAACAAATTTTTGGCGGTCTCCAGACCATCCATTATTGGCATTGTAATGTCAAGAATTATCAAGTCCGGCTTTAACTCCTCAACCATTTCCAAACCAAGCTGACCATTGACTGCATGTCCTACCAGTTCAAAACCTTCTGGTTCTAAAGCCTTTTTCACTGCTTTAAAGATAAAAGGCGAATCATCAATCACCAATACTTTCATGGTTACCCCCCTTTTTTCACTGCTAAAACCATTTTAACTACTGAAATACTATTTAAATATATCGTCTTTTTTTTAAGATATTTAATATTTAATTTTTACTAAATCACTTTTATTTCTCATAATTAAAGCAACTTTCAGTAAATTTTTGCTGTTTTTATGTTAACTTAACGATCATAAAAAAATTAAAGGAAAATTTTAAATTTTGTTGAATAAATATTAACAGAGTTTTAATTTTTAATATACCTAAGAACATAACGGAGGGGAAATGTATGGATTTAGGAAAAAACATTCAACAAAGCATTGAGATTTACAAAAACAATTTCGCCACAATCTTTCTCGCAAGTTTAGTAGCTGGTTTGGTTGCAGGATTTACATTTATGATTTTACTAGGACCAGTATTTGCCGGATTGTCAATTCTCATTTTAAAAATCATTCGTGGTGAAAAAGGTGATTTTAACGAAATTTTTTGAGCATTTTAACATATTTGCCGATACTTTCATTGTTGCCCTAATTTGTGTAGCTGTATTAATTGTAGTTGGTATCTTAAACTTCATTCCTTTAATTGGTCAATTAATTTGTTTAGCTGTTGGTCCAGTAATTGGTATCGTCCTCACCTTCTCACTAATATTGGTTATTGAACAGAATATAAAACCAATGGACGCTATCAAACAATCAATTGAGTATGTTAAAACCAACCCGGTAAACTTGTGGCTTTATGCTTTAGTTATGGGTATCATTTCTGGTATAGGCACCATTGCCTGTGGTATTGGAGTATATCTTACTTTACCAATTGGAACAATAGGTCTGGCTCTTGCTTATGAACAATTATCCGGTAATAAATCCACCACCGTTAATAATGAAACAACTTTTAATGCTTAAATTAGTTAATTAACCACAACAAAAAACCACCTTTAAGGTGGTTTTTTGTTGTTATATTATACTTTTAGATGCCCAACAATACCTCTAACTTCCTATCTCAGCCAAATAATGAAATAAGGTCGCAAGTCCGGCTGCTAAGTCTTCATTTCTCACTACGACATCTTCAGGTACATCCAGGGAGACCGGCGCAAAATTCCAAATCGCCTTAATACCGGCTTCTACCAAAACATTGGCAATCGACTGTGCCCATTCTCCCGGCACAGTAATAATTGCCACCTTCAGTTTGAGCCTGCGAATAATATGCAGCATCTCTTTGACCGAGAAGACTTGACGTCCGGCAATCTGGGTCCCAATCAAACTGGGGTTGTTATCAAATAATGCAACAATATTCAGTCCATAACGCTCAAAACCGGGATAATCGATTATTGCCCGTCCTAAACGGCCGACTCCTACCAATGCCGCTTCATTGATGTTATTTAAACCTAAGATATCTTCCAGTTTTGATTGTAGTTCCAAGACATTATAACCAACTCCAGGAGTACCCATAGCTCCAAACATTGTCAGATCTTTACGGACTTGAACCGCATTCACTTGTGCCGCTTTGGCAATCTGTTCCGAAGATACAAATTCCAGTTTACGATCAACACAATTCCTTAAATAGCGATAATAGAGCGGTAATCGCTTTAAGGTAAATTTAGGTACTTTAACCGAATCGGAAGCCATTTAGCACCATCCTTAGAGGCCTTATCTCCTATCAGATATCTTAAAGGAGTCTTAAGGTTTTTGGTTATTAAGCAAAATTGGAGAAAAATTATTGAGAACCGGGGCACTTATTAAAAATACCCCGGTTTTTTAAAAGACTACTCAATTTTGGAAAATAATTTTCAAAGTCAACTTATTTCTTTACGGCATTAAGTTCATCAAGAACTTTGGTGTTAATCAATGAACTGACTTTATCAGGAGTAATTCCACTGATCACTTCATCGTTAACTCTTACCGAAGGACCTTCCTCACAATTTTCCAGACAGAAAGTCGCATGAAGATTGATCTGGTCTTTAAGGCCGCTTTTTTCAGCTTCTTTCATAAACTCTTTTAAAGTATCATACGAACCTTTCAAGTAACAACAGGTTCCGACACATACCGCGACATCAACTTTCTGTTCTTTCTCCGCATTCAACAGCTGGATCTCTTCACCGCTAATTCTCGCCCTGGTCGTGTAATGAGTGTGCAGGGTTTCATGAGCTTCATGACTGTTCGGTTTTTGAAGCCATTTTTCGTAGAATTTGGCAACAACCGGGTTATCCTGTGATTTCCGTAATTGTGAGAGCTTATCAGCGTTGTAAATGCTCTTCGCCCTTGCTTTTTTGACTTCGGTGTTTTGAGCTATTGGTTGACCGGCACCGCTGATACAGCCACCCGGACAAGCCATCACTTCCACGAAGTCATATTTTACTTCGCCGGTTTTGAGCTTTTCCAAAAGCTTTTTAGCATTATTAAGACCGTGGACCACTGCAATCTTAACTTCTTTACCTTTTAAGTTAACAGCAGCTTCTTTAAGTCCAGCCATTCCACGGACAGCCTCAAAATTAACCTGTTCTAAAACATCACCGGTTACCATTTCATAGGCTGCGCGTAATGCTGCTTCCATAACACCACCGGTAGCGCCAAAGATAACTCCGGCACCGGTAGTGAATCCAAACGGCATATCAAATGCTTCCGGTTCTAAGGCATTGAAGTCCAAACCGGCTTCACGAATCATCTGCGAAAGCTCCTGAGTGGTGAGTACCAAATCAACATCCCTAACTCCTTCAACCTCAAACTCCGGTCGGGAAGCTTCATATTTTTTAGCCGTACAGGGCATGATCGAGATCACAAAAATATCCTTCGGATCCTTGCCAAGCTCTTTTGCCCAGTACCGTTTCACCAGAGAACCGAACATCTGCTGTGGTGAACGGCAGGTTGAGAGATTCTTCAACAATTCAGAACCATTATGTTCGGCATACTTCACCCAAGCCGGACAACATGATGTGAAGAGCGGAGCATCAGCTTCACCTTTTTGAAGCCGATCAATTAATTCAGTAGTCTCTTCCATAATCGTTAAGTCAGCGGCAATACAGGTATCAAAAACTTTATCAAAACCAAGTTTCTTGAGTGCTGAAACTGCTTTACCGGTTACGATCTCACCGGCAGGGGTTCCAAACTCTTCTCCTAAAGCAACACGGACTGCCGGTGCTACCTGAGCAACAACCACTTTGTTATTATCGTGGATCGCTTTCCATGCTTTGGCCGTCTCTGATTTAACTACCAACGCGCCAGTCGGACATACGGCACTACATTGTCCACAGTTTACGCAGTCAACCTCTGCTAAACTTTTGTTAAATGCCGGTGTAACCTGAACTTTGAAACCGCGGTTCGCAAAGTTCAAGATCCCAATCCCCTGAATTTCGGAACACATCCGGACACAATCGCCGCAAAGAATACACTTATTGGGATCACGGACAATTGATGGACCGGAATCATCGATCGGCAATTTAACATCACGTTCGCCAAAACGGATATCACGCACCCCAAACCGTTTGGCCAAGTCTTGTAATTTACAGTTATTGCTGCGTTCACAGGTGGTACATTCACGGTCATGGTTGGCTAATAATAATTCCAATACCGTACGACGAACCCTTTGGACCCTTGGACTGTTGGTCAGAATCTTTATTCCCGGGGTTGGAGGTGTTGAACAAGCAGCGACAATACCTCGCCCCTCAATCTCAACCACACACATCCGGCAAGCACCATAGATACTTAACTCGGAATGATAACAGAAGGTTGGCAGTTCGATTCCAACTTTGCGAACGAGTGTTAAAATATTTTGTTCGCCACTCAGTTCGACTGGTTGATTATCTATATAAACCATATTTTCACTATTCACTGATTATCCCTCCTTAATTGCTTTGAACGGACATGTACTTACACAAGCACCGCACTTAATACATTTCTCTGGGTCGATTACAAATGGATTACGGACTTCTCCAGAAATCGCACTCACTGGACAAACTTTACTACATTTGGTACATCCTTTGCACAATTCAGGATCAATTGCGTAGGCAGCCAGTGCTTTACATTCTCCGGAAGGACATTTTTTATCAATTACGTGAGCAATATACTCATCTTTGAAATACTTCAACATTGTTAATACTGGGTTAGGAGCAGTTTTTCCAAGTCCGCATAAAGAACCGTCTTTAACCGCTTCAGCCAGGTCTTCAAGAATTTCAACGTCTTCAGCGCGTCCTTCACCATTTACGGCCCGTTCGAGGATCTCTAACAACCGTTTGGTTCCTTCGCGGCAAGGGACACATTTACCACATGATTCGTTTTGGGTGAAGTTCATAAAGTAACGGGCAACCTCAACCATACAGGTTTTTTGGTCCATTACGACCAATCCACCGGAACCAATCATTGCTCCTGCTGACAGCAGTGAATCAAAATCAAGCGGCATATCCAAATGTTTCTCGGTCAAACATCCACCTGACGGTCCTCCGATCTGCACTGCTTTAAACTGTTTACCGTCTCTGAGTCCGCCACCGATATCAAAGACAATCTCCCGGAGGGTTATTCCCATCGGAACCTCAATCAATCCGGTATTGGCAACCTGACCGGTCAGAGCAAAGGTTTTGGTACCAGGGCTCTTTTCAGTTCCGATACTTCTAAATGCTTCAGCACCACGATTAATTACAATTGGTACATTAGCAAAAGTCTCAACGTTATTAATAAGGGTTGGCTTACCCCAAAGACCGCTTTGTGCAGGGAACGGTGGCTTCGGTCTGGGCATTCCGCGTTCACCTTCAATTGAAGCGATTAATGCTGTCTCTTCACCGCAAACGAATGCTCCGGCGCCTTCTTTAATCTTAATCTTAAAATTAAAACCGGTTCCTAAAATATTATTCCCCAATAATCCATTGTCTAACGCTTCTTTAACTGCTTTCTTCAAACGTTGAATTGCCAATGGATACTCCGCACGGACATAAATATATCCTTCATCAGCACCCACTGCAAAACCGGCAATAGCCATTCCTTCTAATACCTTATGGGGGTCACCCTCCATAACACTGCGGTCCATAAAGGCACCCGGATCACCTTCGTCACCATTACATACTACATACTTTTTGTCCCCTGGTGACATTAAAGTAGCTTCCCATTTACGTCCGGTTGGGAATCCACCACCGCCACGGCCACGAAGACCAGACTTTAAGATCTCCTGACAAACTTCTGCGGGTTTCATTTCCGTAATAACCTTTGCTAATGCTTGATATCCGCCTTTAGCAATGTATTCTCTGAGTTCCTCCGGATCGATTACACCGCAGTTACCAAGAACGGTCCGTTCTTGGTTATGATAAAACGGAATTTCATGTTCTTCAGCATATACTGCTCCGGTTACCGGATGACGGTATAATAACCGGTCAACCGGTTCTTTACCTTCCATTAAGGCTGCGACCAGATCAGCAGCATCTTCAGGCTTTACTCTGGTATATAAAATACCGCCTGGTTCAACTCTTACTAAAGGACCCATCTCGCAGAAACCGTGACAACCACTGGTGACAACTGATGTTCCTTCTTTTCCTTCTAGCAGCATCTCCACTGTAACATACGCATTGCGTTTTTCGACTTCTGCTTTAATCGCTTCATAAACCTTAAGCGATCCGTTGGCAATACAACCGGTACCAGCACAAATAAGGATTCTGGCTTTTTCTTTATCGTATCCGGCTTTCCAAACACTTTGTAGTGAGTCCAGTTTGGTCCGGGAATCAATCATTTCGTTTCACCTTCTTCTTCAAGAATTTTGTCAATGATTACATTGATCGCTTCTGGAGTCATCTGACCATAGATTTGCTCATTGATCATTACTACCGGTGCTAAACCGCAGGCTCCGAGGCAGGAAACTGTCTCAACCGTAAACCGAAGATCATCGGTGGTTTTACGATCCTTGCGAAGACCAACCCGCTTACGGATCGCATCATTAACCGGATTTGAACCGCGAACATGACAGGCAGTTCCATCACAGATTTTAACTACATACTTACCTTTAGGCTCTAAAGAAAATTGAGCATAGAAGGTAGCAACGCCATAAACCGTTGCCGGAGAAATATTCATTACCGTTGCAATATAGGTCAAGATCTCTTCAGGTAAATAACGATACTCTTCTTGCACCTCCTGAAGAATCGGGATTAGTGCGGATAAATCCGTACCATGATGTTGAATGATTTCATTAACTTTCTCAAAACGGCGCCGCGGTAATGTAGCCGGGTCGTTTTTCAAGTCTTTTACTGCTTCTCCCATAGACTGATTACTCCTTTCAAATTTATCCACATCTCTCTGATAAAAGAGATGATGCTGGCAACTTCATTACTACTTACATTACAACCGGTTGACAATCCTAAAAATAATGCAATGTTACTTCCTTGCCTTTCGACTTTAACAACTCCGTAATCTCATTCACTATCTGCAACTTTAAGCCTAAGTCCAAAGGCAATTCCGGATTTTGGTGGGCCGGGTTGATAGCCCGTCCAACAATGAATTTTATTTGATCACTATCCAGTAAAACTCTTGCTAATAAAGTAGCGCCATTGTCTTTACTGAAAATTTCACTGCCATCTTGATCGTTTTTTAAATATTCCAGAGTCTTACTTAAAGTGATAATTCCTTCAGTTACCAAATCAATTCCTCTTAGCCGTCCGGTCGGAGGTATAACCGGATCAATTGTATTGATATCAACTTCGATCTCCCGGCCTAACTGTTTAGAGACAATTGTACTGGTAGTACCGCCGCAGACAACCTTTTTCCCGGTTTCTTGCATGATCATCTCCACCAGTTTCGGATCATCATTCTGATCATGCGGTGGTCCCACAGCAACCGTTAGCGTACGCGGTTTGCGAAGTTGCAAAGTCAAAACTGTTACATCGTCACCTGGTTTTCCTGCATAAAGCTGTTCACAGGTTGTTAAAAGCCAGCGACAGATATCTTCGGCGGTCCCTTTTGTCTTGCTAATTCGCTGTAAATATTCGGCAACATTATCCCATTGCCAGCCAAGGTTTAAAACCTCACCGATGCCCGCGTGAATAACTCCATCTGAGACCGCCACAAGCGCATCTCCCGGTTTCATCAGAAAACGGCTTTCCTTAATCCGTTTCCCACAGATCTCCACTTCCTCAGATTGGACCGGGGTAATCTTCCCGCTTTGCAGGTAAAAGATGGCCGGATTATCAAACTCAACTACATAAGTCGCACCATCCCGGTTGATTTGGATAATTGTAAAAGTTGAATACGCTAAATTGCGCTTTTGACATAAAGGAAGACTGTCCGTTATTGTTTCTACCACTTCTTCTAACGTTGCTCCCTTTTCAAGCATGGTAACTACAATTTTAGCAGTCATTTTCGAAAGAATATTTGCTTTGACACCGCTACCCAATCCATCAGCCAACACTGCGACTACATTGTCTTCAGTCTTTAAAATTTCAACATTATCACCGCACAGTTCTTCACCATGCTTGGTTAAACTCGAATATCCGGTTTCAATGAAGTACTTCGTTGAAGTATTCATCTGCCCTTACCTGCCTCACTGTCAATTAATTTCATTAATTTAGTTAGCTGAACTTTGGTTTCGGCAGTGGTTTCGCCTAAAAGACCCGCGATCTCTTGGGCGACACGCATTTGCTTATTGATTACTTCCTGGGCTTTTCCCAAAGTCTCTACGGTCATTCGGTCCAGTTTTTCCCGCTGTTGTTTTTCACGAGTAATATCTGCAAAAATTCCAATTACAACTTCTTCGTTTTCAACATAAAAAATCGCTTGCCACGCAACCAAACCATACGCCGGATAAGAGACTTCTCCGGTAACAACCTGCTTGGTCTGGATCGCTTCTTCAAAATATTTGGGATTGATAATCGTCCCTAAGTTACTCCCGACAACCTGCTCCTGCTTGCAGAGGAACTTTCGTTCCGCAGCGGGATTAACCTCCAGAATACGTAGATCTTTAGTTACCACAAAGATCGCATTTGGAGTCATATTACAAATGAGATTGGCACGCGATTCAGCTTTAGCCCGCATATAAGGGATACACATATTAACTTCTGCCATCCCTTTGGCAACAGCAATTGCTTTCTCACGGCAAGAATTATAGCCACAGGCCCCGCAATTGAGCTCATCTTCCAGTTTGAATTTACCGGTCCGTGCCAGAATCTCGGCAATCTGCTCGTTTGACGGAACCGGTTCCGGATCAACCGGCGCAAAACTGCGTGTAATGTTAGGGTAATCACAACTTCCCGCTTCTTCCCGGTTATTGTCCTGCCGCCGGGTCTCCGCATATGACAATAACTTCTCCCGTTTACTGTACAAGCCATCTAACGAAGGGATGCCCGGTCCGGCAATACAACCGCCACGACAAGCCAACAGTTCAATTAATTTATATGAATCACTAACTTGTTGAAAATTATCCAAAAAGCTGATGGTTTCTTCTAAGCCATCAATTGTGATGACATCTTTCGCTAATAGATCGGTACTTAACATTGCTGTCTTGGCTAAACCTCCCGGCGAAGGAAATACCTGCGCCAGTTTCGCGCCAGGACCATCAAATTTACCATCCGGTAATACTCCGGGGTAGATTCGGTTTTCATTAATCAGTTGCATTAATTCAAAGAAAGTTAATACTGCATCAACACTGTCAAAATGTTGTGCTTCTTCTTTCTTGGCAATACAAGGCCCGATAAAAACAACCTTGGTATCTTTACCATAACGCTGTTTTAAAATCGCACCATGCGCTACCATTGGCGAGACTACCGGAGCCAAATTCTTGGTTAACTCCGGATAGTAAAGCTCAATTAACTTGACAACCGCTGGACAACAACTGGTAATTACCGAACCGGTATTTTGCTTCACCAGAGCAAGATGTTGCTGGGCAACAAGTTCCGCTCCCTCGGCAGTCTCCTCAACATAACTAAATCCAAGGGACTTTAAAGCGGATATTACCTGACCCGGTTTCCAGCTATCAAAAGCGACTGCAAATGAAGGAGCTAGACTAACGGCAACTTTATAACCTGCTTTTAAATAACCGGATACTGTATTAACACTGCTTTCAATCTTCTTAGCTTGCTGGGGACAGATTGTCACACAACGGCCATCACCAATACAGCGGTCTTCAACCACTTCAGCATGACTACTGATTACCCGAATTGCTTTAACAGGGCAACAACGAACACATTTATAACAATCGCGGCAACTGGCTTTTATTGTTGATATCAAGCTCATCATTTCACCCCAGACTTTTTTAATCTGATCCCCCAAAAACAACCTTCAGTTATTTCAGTAGATTATTCTCAATAAACTGCATTACATTATCAACCGTTATATCAGAATAAACATTACCATTAAGTTTAATATTAACCCCATCTTTACAATTACCCATACAAAAGCATGCTTTTAACTCCACTTGAGCTTCCAAACCATTCTCAGCAATACTCTTTTGAAGTTCTTTAATCACGGCATATGCGCCACGCAAATGACAAGAACTTCCCACACACACTTCAATTAAATGCATCTTCTTCACCTTTCGCGAGAATAGTTCGTGAAATTTGTTACAATTACTTTCATAAAAAAAGCTAAATTAGCATCTTTCTTTGTAACTTTTTTCACGTTTTCAGTATAACATTAATCAGAACAAATATCAACCTAACCAAGGGGGATGAATCTTAAAAATATGTTACTTTTCTAGAAAATCGGGGAGAAACAAGCAGAAACAAGAAAAAATCGTAGCGGGGATGGTTTGAAGCTTCATTTACTGTTTGGGGTTTTCTTTTAAAAATTCCAGAATAAAGGCAGCGCCTTTTCCAACTCCTTCACTGGCAACACGGATTGAACCACCCATTTCATTCATATAATTAGCACAGGTATGCAATCCAAACCCATTACCATTTTTCTTTGAAGAGAAACCAAACGAAAAGATTTTTCCGATATTTTCTTCAGCAATTCCTTCGCCATTATCTTTAATAATCACAGTTATACTATTTAAATTACTATTATCAATATCAATTGAGATTATCCGTTGATCAAATGGATTCTTCTCCATTGCTTCAACCGCATTCTTAATAATATTGATTAAAATGTGAATCGCTTTCACTTTCTGCGCTACAATCGGTATTTTCTCTTCTTTACTGTAATTCTTGATAATTTGAACTTCGTTACGGGAAATATTACTGCCCTGAATTCTTAAAACTGTCTCAATTATTTCAATTAAATTCAATCCATCAGAGCTGGATATTGATCTACCACTGGCATAATCCTGTAAAGTTTTGATTATATCTCTGGTTAACTCGACTTTCTCCAACAGATACTCTGACTCTTTCAGGAGCTTACCGTGGTCCTCAATTAAATCATTAACAACTTTAATATAATATTCCGGTAAAATCTTCCCTTTTGGGTCATTGCTGAAGAATTCGCCTAAATGATCACGATTCATAAGCAACATTTGATTGGCTTTGTTTAAGCCTTCGAGTCTGGATTGATTAATCAACTGACTAATCTCCTCCGAAGAAATACTGATACTGTTGATAATATTTCCGATATTATGGGTTATTCCAATCGCGATCTCGGCCATACCTGCCTGATGCGCGGTCTCAATCAGCTGTTGTTGCGCTTCTTGAAGCTGTTCGGTCCGTTCTTTTACTTTCTGTTCCAACTCAAAAGCATACTTACGCACTTCATTCATCAGTCTTGTCCCTTTAAAAGCGCTGCTTATCTGACTGATCAAGGTATCATAAATAATTCCATCAGGCACATCGATTTCACAGACCATGTAACCAAGTAATTCATCTTTAACATGAAGCGGTTGCACAATAAACGCATAGTTATCTTCACCATCGGCAAATTTCCCCGGAATCAGCTGATTGGAATCGAAATAAGTAACATCCGGATCTAAGATGATATGGCCACTTAAATCATAATGGAAGAAAAGATTGGCCCGATTGTAGTCACTGCCATCTTCGATGGTAAATAAATAGAAACTGTCAATCCCCAACTTCGGGAATTCAGTCTTAATTACTTTCTTAATTATTTCTTCATTAAAAGAAGACAGTAAGATATGGTAAGCATGAAACAACGTATCATAGTAATTTTGATGCTTAATTTGAGCTTTCTTCTGGGACTGTTCAATCTTAAAACCAATTAAAATCATTGCCTGCATCCATAATAACTCGCCTGTTTTTAATTGTTCGACTGACCAGTAATCGCGTGCAAGTAAGAAAATCTTATTAACGATGGAATACCATCTCTCAATATTCAGATCTGAAATAATACTTTTAGTAATACAATCCTCAAAGATCTTTAAGAATGCACCGGTATTACCCGCAACGATGTCTTGCTCAAGCGCTTTAGTCAGATCAGCAAAACAACCTTTGTAGTTTATCAAATCGGGAATCGTCGCAAAATCATTCATTAATTCTTGATTGAGCATTGTTGTGAATGAAGTGTGGGTGGAAGTATTGGAGCAGAAAGAAAGTTCAATTCGATCATGAATTTCTCTGAAATCAGAGCAGCCACAAGAATGACGGATTACTACTTTAGTTGGAAGGACAAATTCAGTAGCAACCGAATCACCTTTAATCGTATTCAATAGAGTTATTACCGCTTCTTCCCCTAACCGCAGTAATGGTTGGCTAACTGTTGTCAGTTGCGGTAAATGACTGATTGCCTCCTCAGTATCATCAAATCCGGCTACGGCAACATCCTCCGGAATACGATATCCCCTTCTTTGGAGTTCTTTAATCGCAGTTAGCGCCATACAGTCATTCGCCGCAATTAAAGCATCAAAAGTAACCTTGCGTTCATCCAACAAAATCTCAATTGCTCGGATACCAGCTTCACTGTTAAAATCACCAGGGACGATCAACTCTTCATCAAGATGCCCCGCCCGCTGGAGAACTTCCCGGTAAACCTGATAACGAATCTCGGCTTCAGGATTGCATTCCGGCCCCCTAATAAAAGCAATCCGCTGATAACCGTGGCATTCTAACATATGTTCAACCAGTTCGCGCATTCCTTGCCGATTATCAATCAATAAATTAATCATACCCGGAATTGGACGACTGATACTAACCAGTGGTAATGGAGAAAACTTGTCATAAAACCGCTTTAATGACACTTCATCCATATAATTCCCTAAGGATCCGGATAAAGCAATCAGACCATCGAATAAATCCTTAGTTGCCAAATGTTGCGCAATATGCATATTACCATTAACCAGATACTCAATTCCCCGTAAAGAACCGCTGTTAAAACAGATCAAATTAACATTCTTACTTTTACAGGTGTTAACAATACTGGACCAAATCTTCTCCTCAAAGTTAGAATAAAGACTGTCAATCAATACTCCAATTGTTAACCTTTTAGCACTAGGTTGGCTCTTTAAACTCATATTATCGACCTCGTCCTATAAATTAAGGATTACCTTAATACTCTCTAGCAACGCAAAAACGGTTCTTCCCTTCCATTTTGGAACGATACAGAGCTTTATCAGCAATACCAACCAACTCTTTACTGCTCTCACAGCTTGTTTTACTGTCAACCACAGCAATTCCGATACTCACAGTAAACTCAAGTTCAGAATTCTCTTCAAATTTAATTGACTTGATCTTATTGTTTATCTTTTGGGCAATCTGTTTTGCTTCTTCTTCACCGCAGTATGGCAAGATTACCGCAAACTCATCCCCACCATAGCGGCCCACAATATCATAGCGTCGTAGCGGCGCCTGATCACTCGAACCGGTTTCTTCAAGCTCTTCTTCCGAAGAATTATGTTTTTTCAACAATTCGGAAACCTTGATCAAGATCTGATCTCCGGCCTGATGCCCGAATTTGTCGTTAAACTGTTTAAAATTATCAACATCCATCATCAGAATGCTTAAAGGAAAACTGTAGAGTTTATGTTCAATAAAGATTTCGTCCAGTTTTTGATAAAATGAGGTCTGATTGTAAAGCCCGGTCAAACCATCCCGTTCCGCAATCTCAATTAAAGAGCGGTTCTTTTCAATCAGGTTACTGTTTACCCGACGTAAATCCTCCAAAACAGTATGGAGTTGTTTGGTACGTTCTTCAACTTCTTTTTCTAGATTGGTAATCAGCTGTCGTACCATTAGATTCAAATTATACTTAATCACCAACGATAAGGCCATCTGTTTTACTTCGACGGTATAAAAAGGTTTCTTTAAAAACAATAACTTATCGGTCCAACCTACTTTCTCCAGGATTTCTTCCCAGGAATAATCCGAATAAGCAGTACAGATCACCATTTCAATATCCGAATTAATCTCCCAAATCTTTTGAATTGCTTCGATTCCATTCATTCCGGGAGGCATGCGGACATCCATAAAGACCAACGCATATTGACGTCCTGAAGCCTCAGCCTGGATGATCTTCTGAACTGCTTCCTCTCCTTGATAAGCATCGTCAATCTCATAAACAATCATATTTTCGTCTTCTTTGGAGACGGTCTCTTCGAAAAGCGCCATTTCGAGTTGTGACAAATCACTATTATCTCTACTGGCCAATATTTTTTTAAAATCATCATGAATTGACTTTGTATCATCGACAATTAAAATACGGTTATTAATGATATTGACATCCCTTATAAACATTAACTATTCCTCATTTCCTGGCATGATATTGATAAAGTCAAATCCGATAATTAGCTGAATTTATTGACGTAATTTCAAATCAAAAAATCTGCTCTATTTTTATTTCGACATTTATTGAAATTTTGATTAATGTTTTTTCTAAAATATTTTAATTCATAATTATTTCCAAACTGAATATGCAACACCGGTAAAAAATACACTTTTAAAGCCGCAGCTGACTCAGTTGGAATTAAAGCTAATGACTTAGGCTTGGTTGCCAAAGCAAAAACTTAAGTGGTAATTTGATTGTACGCCGAACAGTTATCTTTCGATGAAGATTGGAGAGAAGAATGAATAATATAACTGAGCAATAGGAGTCAGGTTGTTTTATCGAAAATCTGATTCTGTTAAGTTCTGTTAAGTTTATTTGAAGATAATTTTCCCCAAGATTTGCTCTTTTGCAACCATCCCGATCTCCGGATCCCGGGAATCCATACTGATATTAATATTATCTCCCAGTACAAAATAATGACCTTCATCAACAATTACCGGGCCATAATCCTCCTTTGGCGGTTCCAGACTATATGTCTTTTGAACCGGCTGGTAATTAACATAAATAACTCCGTCCCGAATTAAAACCGAGTCACCCGGTAAACCAAAAATCCGTTTGACAAAAGTCCGTTCCCAGGCGATTTTCCGCTTTCTGATCCGCCCATCCGGCAATGTCCGGCTTTGTTCTTTATTTTGTGTGAAAACAAAAATTACAATATCACCACGTTGATAGTTATTTGACACATAATTGGCTAATAAATAAATTCTTTGACCGTCATGTAAGGAAGGCTCCATTGAAATTCCACTAACCAAATAAGTGATTACCGGAGGAAAAATAATAAATTCCGTGATTAGCAGAAACAAGAGGATTGAAAATAAGCTTATCTTAACAATTTGATGAAGCTTTAGTTTCCGGTTAAATATTGAATTCATCAAAGTACCTCAAGCAGAACGTCTGGAATTAATCAGAGTTAAATTTTGTCGCAACTCCAAATACTGCCTTGTCTAAATCAAAAAGATATTGTCGTTTCTTTAAATATTCGATTAAAAGCAACCATTTCCTTTCAAAGTTCAAGTTCAAAGTTCCTCATTTAACTCCTCATTCGAGTGCATCTTCGGTGAACTACTCAAATTGATCAGCGCTTCAGTCTTTTTATGATACTCATCAAGTTCTTGTTTGTGAGGAGAGGTTTTAAACTTTTTCAAGTAACACTTTGCTGCTTCCTTATTTTTTCACCAAAGCAATCTGGGCCAGATTAAGGTAAACAATTGCTGCATTATGAAAAAATTTTTCATAAAGTAATGCTGTAATAAAAAAATCTTCAGCCTCATCAAGATTGTTTTCCGCTGCCGCGATAATTCCCTTACACATAAAGTAGTACCCTTTTTCTTTCTTACTTAACTTAGTCGGTTTTTTTATTGAAGCGATCAACTCTTTTGCCCTATGATAATCCCTTGTTTTAATTAATTCAAATGCGGCAAAAACTTTGGAATAGCTAAACAAGCTAATAATCCAATAAACTAAAATTAAAAACAGGATAATGCTGCCCAGATAATCTTTCCGAATTACTGTAATTAATCCGAACACCAAGCAAATCAATACGCAAATAATCTTTGTTTGTGGTTTTAACATCGTCTGCCCCTTGTTTTACTAAAGTTTATAATTTCTCATTTAGGAAAGCCATGATATCGAAGATTGCCTCTGCAGCAGCTGCGCTTTTTAACATCGTATGGCCTGAATGATCATAATATTTTATCTGTTTAATACTTGATGCAACATTATTATAGATATAATCAGCGCTCTGATGGCGTACCACATCATCATCCCTGCCTTGCAATACAAAAACAGGACAATTAATCTTCCCTAAAACCGGTTTCGTCTTGTTTAGTAATAAGCGGAAATTAATTAAAGCCTCAACAGGAAATCCCAGCGAGTTATCGAGGTACCTTTTTGTATGATTAAATTCACCTTGTTTAATATCGTTAATGATGTTGCAAACAATCTGTTTAATATCCCAATAATAAATTGGGGTATTAATGGTTATTAAAGCACTAATCGAAAATCTTTGTGCCAGATTAAACGCGATTAAACCTCCCATCGAAAACCCCACCAGTATTAACTGGTCATATTCATTCTGCAATTTACTTATTTCTTCCGCAACTGAGCTAACCCAATCCTGGTATGTAACCTCTTTAAGATCGGCTTTAGCGCCGGTATGTCCTTTGAGCTTAGGACAGACCACTTGATAACCTATTGACAACAAATGATCTGCCAGTGACTGGACTTCACTGATATCACCACCAAAACCATGAATCAAAATAAAAACCGGATTATCAACCAATAGCTAACACTCCAATTGTAAATTTGAATTATAGTATTAAATGTATTATAACATCTTTCACCATTTTATAATATACAATAATTGGATACAGCGAAATGTCAAAATACTTTATTATGTAAAATATTCCACTTGAGTTTTTTCAAAAAAGTGGTATTATTAGATTAATGCCTATACTGCGGATAGTGTGGTTTGCAAATTCGAATAATGAAGTTTGCCTCCCGTAGCCCGAAGGATAAGGTAAAATAAGTAGCCCTTAGGGCTCAATAATGGAGGTTTTTTATTATGTATCAAGACAAAAACAAAGAGTGTAAAGAATGCGGTCAGGAATTCGTCTTCACAGCCAGTGAACAGGAGTTTTTTGCTTCCAAAGGCTTTACCAATGAACCCGGACGTTGCCCATCTTGTCGCGCCGCAAAAAAAGCTAATTCCGGTTTTGGTAACCGCGGCCGCAGTAATAGTGGTTATGGCCGATCAGAACGCCAAATGTACCAAGCAACTTGTAGCGCTTGTGGCACAACAGCTACTGTTCCGTTCCAGCCAACCGGTGACAAGCCGGTTTATTGCCGTGATTGTTTCCAATCCAGAAGAGCATATTAATCAAAGATTATTCAACAACCCTCTGCAGAATGCAGAGGGTTGCTTCTTAAAAATAAAATTAAGATCCGGTTTTGGCTAACGCCAATTCGAGTTGATTTGCTAAATTATTCATTATTTCTTGAACCGGTAAGATCTCCTTAATCCGATAGACAAATTCTCCGGAAAATATCAGTCCATCATTAACATCACCGGCTACTGCTCGTCTTAATGACTCCAGGATACAAAACTTAGCACTGCAGTGCTTCAGACAACGCTCACATTTAGCAATCGAAACCCTTCCTTCACCAGCTATTAGCTGGGTAAAACGGTTCTTTAAACTCCGTCCCGGAAGGCCGACCGGACTTTGAATCAGCGTAACATCTTCGGCTGAAGCTTGCAGGTATTTTGCTTTAAAATTGGGATGGGCTTCACACTCATCACTCATTACAAACCTGGTTGCCATTTGGACTCCCGTAGCCCCCAGCTTGATCATCCGCGCGATATCATTTCCGTCAGTAATACCTCCGGCAGCAATAACCGGAATCTCCACTTCCGCGACCACCTCGGGAATAATATCGGCAATCGGTCGATCAGTTCCCAAATGGCCACCCGCTTCTTTACCTTCAACAACCACCGCTGCTGCACCCATCTTTTCAGCAAGTTTCGCCAAGCGAGCCGATGACACGATCGCTAACACCGGAATCCCAAACTCTTTTCCCCAGGAAAACATATCCCTTGAAAAACCGGCTCCGGAAATAACGAAATCGACCTTCTCCCGCATTGAAGTCAGCATCAGTTCGGCAAACTGTTTGGCTGCAAACAACACATTCACTCCAATATAACCGGAAGTCAGTGCTTTAGCAGTTCTGATCTCGTCCGTCAATTCCTCCGGGGTCATTCCCGTGCCGCCAATCGTGCCAATCCCTCCGGCTTGGGCTACGGCAGCCGCCAACTTCCCGGTTGATACTTTAACCGCCATTCCACCTTGAATGATTGGAATTTGGGGTAACATCTCAGCAATTTTTAATCTTGGTAACAACTCATGCTCCTTCTCACCAATAACTGATATTGGTTGTTTTTATTAGACAATATTTTTATAACACTGCCCATTATTATAGAACGTAATTTGAGCGAATAAGTTGTCACTATTTAAAAACTTCAAAATATTTCTTAGCAAAGGATTTAAAACCAGCTAAATTTATTTGTTACATTCTTTTAAAATCCTCAAACAGGAAATACTAATAATAATGACGAAGCATTCCTCAAATTTGAACTAAACGGAGTAAAATTATGGTTAATTCATATCGGACAATTCAAGCCCATCCCTGGCACGGGATACCGGTTGGAGCAAAAGCGCCCCAAGAGATCAATGCTTTTATTGAACTGATTCCATTAGATACTGCCAAATATGAGATCGATAAACTGTCAGGACATTTAAAACTCGATCGTCCACATAAATACTCAAGTCTTTGTCCAACCCTTTACGGTTTTATTCCCCAAACTTTCTGTGGCCAGAAAGTCGCTGAACTTGCTGCCGAACAATATGGCGGCAAAGTTTTAGAAGGTGATAAAGATCCGCTGGACATCTGTGTTTTAACCGAAATCACCGTCACCAGAAGCAGTATCTTGGTTAACGCCAGACCGGTTGGCGGTTTTCGTGTCTTAGACAGCAATGAAGTAGATGATAAAATTATCTCAGTTCTAGTCAATGATCCGGTTTACGGTCATCTCAAAGACCTAAACGAAGTACCTCCGGGTCTGGTTAACCGTCTCAAACATTATTTCCTCACCTATAAAGCTCTTCCTGAGGAATCCTCCAGGAAGCGTGTTGAAATATCGGATATCTATGGTGCTGAAGAAGCCTATAAAGTCATCAATAAAGCAATTGAGGACTATCACCTGCTTTTTCAAAATAACGGCTCTTAAAACTTCAGTTATTGAATCTTGAGTGGCACCCAAAGATACAATCAATTTTATTCGCAAACTATTCCCTGGTCAATAAACAGATAAAATCATATAAACAAACAGATAAATTCATAACAATTACCAAAAAGACTGGTAATACAATATTTCTGATTGTTTTTGCCAGATTCCAGTAAAGGACTACTCCTAAAACAAATAATCCTGAAACTAATAAATAATAACAATTTTCGGTAACGCCATAATAATAAATCCTGAAGGCTGTTGAAACCAACATTATAATTAAAGACGGTATGAGCAGTTTGGTAAACCATTTAATAAAGGTTTTAATCCATGGAAAATCATTTTGAAGCGGAAAAACTAAAAAAATTACTCCGGCGCTAATTATTGAATACCACAATATCAAATGTCCCAATATTTCATTTGGCCATTCAAATGTTAAAAGAATCTTTATATAATATAAGTAAAGAGCCCCGGTATAAATAACAATAGCCGGAATAAGATAATAAATCAATACGATTTTAAGTATTTTGGGATATTCCTCGCTTTGCTTGTCCTCATTTATATTTGGTAAACCGGCCAGAAAACAGCTTGGCGCAAATATTCCAAAAATAAACAAACTAAGATCAAATATTTCCGCTCTGACATAATCACTACCATCACTGAATAAGAACTTAATTGTGAACAAAAATGTTGAAACAACCAAGAATAAAATTAAAGCATAAAAGATTGAAATCAAAAACCGGTTTATTAAATGCGCCACATGCAATTCAAAACTGTCTTTTTGATTTATATAAAGTAACAAAATAAAAATCAAATATAGAGTGATATTTGCTACAATATATCTTACTGAATTAGGCACAATTAAAAAACAGGTCCATGATAAAACAAATCCAACCAAATGAAAAATGATCTTCAAGCTTTTCTGATTAATTCTGTTAATTTCCAAAATAAGCTTTACACATAAAAAAATTGGTATCCACAGTGCTACACACATAGCAATCAGGAGTGGAAAATCTTTCATTAAACCTGAACCATAAAAATAAACTTTTATTAACAGCATTGTTGAAACAATCAAACAATAAACCACTGGGAAACGTTTGATACTCTGCCAAATACTACTTGCTACGAGCGTATACCAATTTTTGAAATTTATTAACGCTACCACGGCTTAAACTCCTTGGCTTAACAATAAATTTCTGAATTTAACACAGACGCTTCCAAAAGACTGTCTTGGAAGCATCTGGTTGTATTGTTATTCAAACATTATCGCTTATGGACGAATATCAGCTACCGAATCCAGTACCTGCATCGGCCGGTAAGGGAATTTTTTAATCTTTTCTTTAGTTGTAAGACCGGTTAACACCAGGATTGTCTCTAACCCTGACTCTAACCCCATCTTCATATCGGTATCCATTCGGTCTCCAACCATAACTGCGTTCTCGGAATGTTCATCCAAATAGCGCAATGCCAATCGCATGATCAGCGGGTTTGGTTTACCAACATAATAAGGCATATAGCCGGTCGCTTTCTCTAACATTGCCGCTACAGCGCCACACCCGGGGATGATCCCGTTCTCTGCCGGGCCGGCCGGATCAGGATTAGTCGCAATAAACGGAATTCCAGCCATGATCATTTGGGAAGCCCGCAAAATCCGATCATAGGTATAAGACTCAGTCTCTCCCAATACAACAAAATCGGGATTATAATCGGTCAAAGTATAGCCTACCTCATTTAAGGCCTGGTAGAGGCCCGTACCACCCAGCACAAAAGCTGAACCGGATGGCTTTTGGGACTTAACAAATTTGGCAGTAGCCATCGCGCTGCTAAATAGATTTTTTACATCCACCTTAATCCCGGCGTTATTTAAACGGTGTTGCAAGTCCTCAGGAGTATAACGGGAATTATTCGTTAAGATTAAAAATTTATGGCCTCCGTCCTTCAGCCGTTCGATAAATTCACTGGCACCCGGAATGGCCCGTTCACCATGGACTAACACTCCGTCCATATCAATCAAATACGTCTTCTTCTTTGGACGATCAACATTTTTTGCTTCTGACATTAAAAAACCTCCTTAAAATATCAACCTGACTAAAGCCGCAATTAATCTGTTAAATGTAATAATCAAATAATTGTCCGAAGTTAATCCCTCCGATTACGGCATTCCGATAGATCTCATATAACCGGTTTTTGCCTTCAATCAAATGATGTGACGTTACACCATATTTCAACGACAATGCGGCTTCAATAAAAGCTGCTAAATGATCACAAGCCCGGACGATTTCACCATCAATAACATTGTAATCATCATTGTTGTACTGTTGATTAATCTCCGCGGCAGTGATTCCTTTAATTATTTGGCCGTCGATTTTAACTTTGTTTACAAACTCATCTTCAATGAAATAACGAATTTCATCATGCCATGTTTCCGGCAGTAATGGAAGTAATCGCTCTTCGATCTGCATCTCTTCATAACTTTTGATCAGTTCCTGGAGCCCTTCAATTGAACTCTTGATTGGAGAGACAATATCCCGGGTCAACACTTCCGGTAAGTCATGAAATAATGCCGCATAAAAATTATTCCGCACCCGGCATTCATTCGCTTTCATCTCCATCGAACATAGATAAGCGAGCATCGCTACAATTAGCATGTGACCTAAAACTGAAGTCTTCGGTAAGCGGGGCGACTGGGCCCAACGTTGTTGAAACCGTAGCTGACCACAGAGATCAATAAAACCAAATGACTTCTTTCCTAAAGCAATCTTTTGAACTCCGATTAAGTCATAAAAGTCTTCAATCTGATCTTCGATCTCAGATTTCGTTTTTTCGATCCCATAAATAAATGGACTCATATTATAGATAATTCTAAACTCCCAATTAGTAGCCAAGTAATGAGCCGCTTTTAAGATTCGCTTTTCTAATCTTAAATTATTATGATTAGTATCTAAAAAATAGTTACTGAACTTGGTATGAAAATCACCTTGAATATCACAGGTATCCTGCGACAGTTGACGAATAACCCATTCATTCAACTCCCGACCTTTTTGGCGCATCATCTGGTGAAATACCGGCGGTTTGATATCGGTAAGTATTACCCGGTGTAAAAATTCAAAGATTCCACCCTCGATCAAAGCAAGCCAATCAATGGTTGCCCCCCGCTCGGTCTCTTCCGATTTAGCCAAGACATAAGCAATTACCATCTTATGCGCTTGTTTATCCAATTCGGTAAATTCAACCGGCCGGGCATGATCATTCCACCGTTGAATACTGGCAGCTTCATAAAACCGATCAATTATTCCTTTACGAATCACCGTCTTCACCCCATCAGGAACCGACTTGACTACTAGATCACATAATTCTCCCGAACTTTGATATTTCCTCTATTTTATAATATTACTGTTTAATAAAAATCTTAAATCCATAGTTTAATCCTTGGTTCTGCCTGATCTTCTTGCTATAATTAAACTATATTTTGGGGAGGTTAATACCGATGAATCTGAAAAAAATCTGGCAAGCCAATCAGTTCAATTTGCTAATCATTTGGGGATTAACAGTAATTCTGCTGAAACTGGGGTGGTTACTTTTCTTTAGTGGTGTCGCGATCTGGTTGTTACTGCTTTATCTCACGGCCAGAGGTATTTTTTGGACTTATGCATCATTTATCAGTTTAAGTCCTGACACCAGTTACGAGCGTCTTCTGAAAGCAGTTTCCTGCCAGCCGGTGATCGACTATCCGTACTTTGTTCTGGGAATGATTACCGCCCGAAAAGAGGCTTGGCCGGAGACAATTCCCCTCTTTGAAAAAGCAGTCAAATATGCCAGCCCTAAAAAGCGACAACAATATCAAATTATCTTGGGTGAAGCATACCGCGAGAACGGAGACTATGAAACAGCACTGACTATCTTTAATGAAGCGTTACAAAAAGGAATCAGTACCGCAAAGCTTTATACCGATTTAGCCATCACCCACTATCAGATGCAAAATTATAGCAATGCGCTAACAGCAGCCGAACAGGCCCGTTCATTAAATCCGGCAGCAACCGAAACCGTACTGATTTTAGGCAAAATTCACTTTGCACTAAAAGACTTTCAGGCAGCTAAAGCTGACTACGAATGGGCAATTGAACACATCAGTTACCCAGTCGAATCATACTACTGGTTAGGACGAATCGAGTATGAACTGGGTAACTTTCCCAGTTCCGTCAATCATCTCGAAACCGCCCTGCAACGGACCGAAGAAGATCCCTTGCTGTCGAGCATTAGTTCTACGGAAATTGAAGAATGGTTGAATAACGCTAAAGCGAAATTGGAATAAAACAAAAAAACGGACTGTTTCTCCTACTTCCAACAGTCCGTTTTTTTACTAACTAAAATAACTTAGTATATAATAATTTATTTAGCAACTGCCTCTTTTCTTAGTAGCTTCCTCTTGTCCAGCCACTCCTTACAGACTACCCAAATTGGACTTGCCATAAAGATTGATGAATAAGTTCCGACAGTAATACCAACAATCATTGCAAAACAGAATTCGCTGATATTGGGAACGGCAAGAAACAGTAAGAGAATTGCTAAAACAGTAGTAATACTGGTATTCAACGAACGCCGGAAAGACTGTAAGATACTTAAATTAACAATCTCCGAGAAAGAAAGATCGCGGGATTTATTTTTCACGTTTTCCCGGATCCGGTCAAAGATAACAATAGTATCATTGATCGAATAACCAACTACCGTTAACAGTGCCGCAATTAAGGTGGCATTAACCTCTTTGCCTAACAGAGCAAAGATTCCTAATACAAATAATGAATCATGAATCAATGCCAAAACTGCTGCAATACCGGAGATCAATTCAAAACGGTACCAGATATAAATTAGCATTAATACTCCTGCAATAAGGAGTGCCCTAATTGCATTTTGGATTAACTCAGCTCCAATCAACGGATTAACCCTGGTAATATCCAGTCCTTTTTTATCAACACTACCAAATTTAGCTTCTAAAGCCTTAAGCACGATCTCTTGCTCGGTATCATTTAAGAAGCTAGTATAAACCAACACCTGATACTGTTGTTTTCCGTTAGAATCAATATAACTGGTTGGCTGAGGTGGATTAAATTTAAAATTATCAATCTCAATCTCCCGTAGTACCGCAGCAACCTCATCCGAACTGACCTGGCGTGGTACCGGGAAATAAATTTTGGTCCCACCAGTAAAGTCAATTCCCAGGTTAAGTGCAGGTCCCGGTTTGGCTCCCCAACCGTTATTAGGGCTAACAAATAACAGTGTAATACCAGCAACAATTACAAAAATCAGTAAACCGATATTTAACCAACGATATTTCATTAAATTCATAATTTAACGAGCCTCCTTGATCCCGAAGTATTTGGCATAACGGTCCGGATCATCGCCAATCCGCCATTCAAGGAAGAACCTTGTTATAAAGATCGCCGTAAACATACTGATAATAATACCGATTGCTAAGGTAACGGCAAAACCCTGGATTGGTCCAGAGCCAAAGATGAAGAGGACAAACGCTGCAATTAAGGTAGTGATGTTACCATCCAAAATAGCCCCAAATGCCCGGTCAAATCCAGCCTGGATCGCCAGACGAAGCCGTTTGCCAAGTCGTAATTCATCTTTAATCCGTTCAAAGATAATGATGTTCGCATCAACCGCCATACCAACGGAAAGGATCAAACCGGCAACACCCGGAAGTGTCAACACCCCTCGGAACAACGCCATTACCCCTAAAACATAAACTGCATATAATACAAGAGCAAAATCAGCCATTATTCCAGGAACACCATAAAACAAAATCATAAAACCAATTACTAAAGCAATTCCAACGATTCCGGCAAACATACTCTGTTTAATAATTTCCTTACCCAAAGTTGGGTCGACCTCGGTTGACTGGACAACCCGCAATGAGATCGGAAGCGCACCAGAACGCATTAAGAACGCATAGTTTTCAACCTGTTCTTTGGAAGCATTTCCAAGGTTAATTTGGCCTCTGCCATCAACCAATTGATCCCTGATTACCGGATCCATCAGTTTCTCTTCATCAAGATAAACTGCCATTTGACGGCCGATATTTTCTCCGGTTATTTTAGCTAACTGTTTGGCGCCTTTACCCTTAAATTCAATATTGATTACATAACCACCGATTCCAAAATTACTGCGACTGTTGTCCAATCCAACTTGGACTTCTTTCAAATCAGTACCATCCAGCACAATTTTATTATCAATCCTGAAGGTTAATCTCCCCGTAGCCACAATTAAATCACGGGCTTCTTTTAAGGAATTAATCCCCGGTAACTGAACATTAATCCGTCCCTTACCATCAAGCCGGACATCTGCTTCGGCCATCCCTGACGATGCTTGACTGATACGGTTATCAATAATCGCCAACGATTGTTTTAAAGCATCTTCAGGAAAATCCCTGGGATCCCGCTGTACATATAAATCAACGGTTGATCCGTCAACTTTTGGATTAAGATTTAAGGTTACAGCCTCACCGTGCAAATCGGTTTTATAAACTTGCGGAAATACTTTAAGATTTAAGGCCCGTTGTACCTCATCAGCATTGGCAAAAGTGTACTTCAAGCCTTCATAACGATCGCTGTCAAGAACTCCCAGATACTTGACTGTCGGGTTAATCCCGGCAGCATCAAGCTTATCACTGACTTCAGCTTTGATTCGGTCCAAAGCAGCTGCTCCAACTCGGTAATCCGGCTCCAGTAATAATTCAATACCACCCTTCAAGTCTAAACCTTGACGAATCGGATTAAAATATAGAATTGCGGCAAAAAACGCCACTAATAAAAAGATCAGCAACCCTTTCCAACGTAGATCTTGTCTCAAATAATTCTCCTCCTTGCATCAATTGATAATTCTAAATTGATATTTATCTTACATTCTGAAGATTAATGCCGGAGCACTCCAACTCTCCCCCTGATCAGTCCGCGACAACTGATAATAGATGAAGAAAAAGCTGATAATTACCAGTAACAAACAATAACCGGTAAAGTTAACCATCAATTTGACTTTGGCGATAACCACCGGATCAATCCGGAGAGCAGTCAACGGCAATAATAAGGTCCCCTCATTTACCGGCATCACATCAAGCGCAACAATAAACCCAACTACTTTATCCGGTAAATCCGCCAGCTTAAATGAATTATTAACTTTTACATTTAAAAACGCCCGCTGGTAATGGTTATCATCGTTTTGAGCCGCCAAGTCCTGTTTCACTTGTAATGAGATTACAACTAATACCAGAACAACCAGGCACACCACGAAGAACAGGCGTCTTTTTTCAAATAAGATCAATTTACTACCTTCTTTGTCAGTTGGTTTTCTGATTATTCACTGATTTATCATTGGCCATTTGACTCAGGGCTTTATCCGCTCTATTGGCACCAATCCCTAACAACACAAAAATCCCTAAAACAACAATCACGGTAGCTATCTCAAAACTCATCAACAGTCGCCCCCATTTTGTAATAGTTAGGATTAACTTATCCCATTACACTTCAAAGCTTATTACATTATAGCTGTTTCAAAAATTCTTGTCAATTACTAGGAAATGTATAGGAAATAAGGATTGATCCTCTGATGTTAATTTTTACAAATTACCGGTCCAAAAAAAGAGAGAGCTTACTCGCTCCCACTTGGAAATATATGTAACTCTTTCTGATCAAATTATTTTTTTTCGCCCTTCACTTTGGCAACAGCGCTGCGATTAAACTTAACCTCAACTTTATCAGAGATCCGTAACCGCACTTCATCGTCATCGAGATCCACAATTTCGCCATGCATTCCGCCGATGGTAATGATTTTATCGCCTTTCTTCAAATTACTTAGCATTTCATTACGTTCTTTCTGTTGTTTTCGTTGCGGCATGACAAGTAAAAACCAAAAAGCTCCAAAAACGATAATCATCGGTAATAAATTCAACAATCCACTTGCTCCTCCGGCATTAGGCATTCTTCTTTCTACCCCCTTTTTATTCTCAATTCATTTCGACATCAGTTGCTAATTCCCTTTTAGTTCCCATTATAACGTTTAAAAAATTCTGCTTTACGTTCTTGGTAAGTATCAGTCTTCAACCCTTCTTTGATCTGATTCATCACATCCATTAAAAAATAGAGATTATGATAAGTAACAAGATGGGCCCCCAAAATCTCCCCGGCTTTAAATAAGTGCCGCAGGTAAGCCCGGGTATATGAAGAACATACCTGGCAACCGCAATTGGGGTCCAGTGGTGTTAGATCACGCGCATATTTGGCATCACGAATAATAATCCGCCCCATTGATGTCAACGCAGTACCATTGCGGGCAATCCGGGTCGGAAAGACACAGTCAAACATATCAATTCCCCGCTCAACCCCTTCCCAAAGGGCATCCGGCGATCCTACTCCCATCAAATAACGGGGTTTTGACTCCGGAAGGATTGGCACGGTGTAATCAAGGACCTCATACATCAAGGGTTTCGGCTCACCGACACTCAACCCGCCAATTGCATACCCTGGAAAATTCATCGCCAATAACTGTCTGGCGCTGGCTTCCCTTAAATCCCGGTAAGTAACCCCTTGAACAATGCCAAACAAGACCTGTCTGTCATGACGGTGCGCTTTCAGACACCGTTCTGCCCACCGGGTAGTTCGCTCCATCGCTTCTTTAGCGGTTTGATAGTCTGACGGATACGGCGAACAAACATCAAACGCCATAGCAATATCGGCACCTAAACCCATCTCAATCTCCATTACTTTTTCCGGTGAAAAAAAGATTGCCGAGCCATCAATATGTGATTTAAAACTTACTCCGTCTTCGGTAATCTTATTCAGCTTAGCCAAACTAAATACCTGAAAACCACCGCTGTCAGTAAGTACCGAACCGTTCCAATTCATAAACCGGTGAATTCCACCTGCTTCACTGATAATATCAACTCCAGGGCGCAAATATAAATGATAAGTATTGCCCAGAATAATCTTAAAACCGATTTCATTAAGATCCCTAACGGTCATCGCTTTAACAGTTCCCTGTGTTCCAACCGGCATAAATACCGGCGTCTCAATCTCATTGTGAAATGTAGTCAATACTCCAAGTCGGCCCTGGTTTTCTTGTGATCGTTTGGTAACCCGAAATTCAAATCCCATCGTCCCAATGTAGCTCCTTAGCTTCTTTTCTTTATTGCAAATTAAAGGATCAACATCGCATCGCCAAAACTGAAAAAACGGTAACGTTCCGCAACTGCATGTTGATAACAGTCCATAATCAACTCTTTTCCGGCAAATGCCGACACCAGCATCAGAAGGGTTGATGCCGGCAAATGAAAGTTGGTAATCATACCATCAATCACTTTAAATTGATAACCCGGATAGATAAAGATCGCTGTCTCTCCCACACCTGGTTGTAATTCTCCGTTTTCGGTCGTTTGCGACTCCAGTACCCGCACAACGGTCGTCCCTACGGCAATTACCCGGCCACCACCCTGCTTCGTCTTTTTTACCAAAGCAACCAATTCATCAGGTAATACAAAGGATTCCGAATGCATATGATGCTCCTCGACAACTTCCGTCTTTACCGGTCTAAATGTGCCTAATCCAACGTGAAGGGTTAGAAATCCTACATTAATCCCTTTTTGTTGTAATTTCGCAACTAACTCATCAGTAAAATGCAAACCTGCCGTAGGAGCAGCCACTGAACCTTCTTTTTTGGAATAGACGGTCTGGTAACGCTCACGGTCCTCTAAAGTTTCATGAATATAAGGCGGAAGCGGAGTTTCGCCATTACGGTCCAACCAACTTTCAAAATCAATCTGTCCGTCAAATCTGATTATACGGGCACCATCAGCAATGATTTGAACAATCTCACCACTTAGCCCCTCATTAAACAATAACTTTGTACCTGGTTTCGCTTTTTTCCCGGGCCGGACCAAACATTCCCAGAGCGTAGGCTCAATCTTTTTTAACAGAAAGATCTCAATTTGACGGTCACTGCCCGCTTTGGTAGCAAATAATCTGGCCGGTATTACTCTGGTGTCATTGAAGATCAATAGGTCATTAGGATTTAATAACTCAACCAGCTCATAAAAAAACCGGTCCTGAAACTTCTTCCTGGTACGGTCCACCACTAATAACCGCGAATGATCCCTTGGCTCCAAAGGTTTTTGGGCGATTAATTCTTCAGGCAGATCATATTGAAATTCGCTTACTAACATTTTGGCTCCCTATTCAAAAATAAACGTAGTCATCCAAAATCTGTTAACTTTTTAATTCACTCTCATCAATAATTTTAATTTCCGGATAATAATGCTCTAAGATCTGGCGTTCATCAAACCCTGCCTCCGCCATTCCTTTAGCACCCCACTGACTCATACCAACCCGGTGTCCCCAGCCAGAGCCTTTGACTACGATCCGTAACGGTTCTTTATCCTGCAACCAGGCCCACGGATCAGGCTGATCCCAAGGTGGATTGATCAGTTCACCTGTTAAACCTGGTATATCATTGTTAGCAATGATTGCCTCAGGAATTGATGTACTGCGAATCCACCACAAGGTAATATTGGGTTCCGGGCCATAAACAATCCCCAGCTGCATATTTGAACTGGGAAGGTTTAATAAATAACGGAAATGCTCCCCAATAATTGATATTTCCCCAAGATCTCCAATCAGGTTAATCTTTAAAATCCGGCCATTCTCACCAAATAATGTTGGTTGGATTCTCCTTAAAGTACCGATCTGAGGATATTTAAGCAGAGATTGTACTTGGAGATTCTTCCACTCAATCGTCCGCGTCCATTGATAATACGGAGAATTTTGATCCCAATCGAGCACAGGTTTCAAATATGCATAATTAAACCCCCAGATGTTCAATGGATTTTCGGTAAATCCCCCACTGGAAGCATGATAAACTGCCGTAATAATTTTACCGTCATAAGTGATTACTTTACCGGCAGTGTCAATTACGGCCTGATCGGTAGCCGGATCTTCAATCGTCGCGCCACCATAAACATGACAATGGGTTGAGGCACAAACATCAAAACCTTCACTGTTATGCCTGTTGATTGAAGCCATAGTATAAGTTCGAGCGGCAATTGCTTGTGAACGCAGGACTGCTGAAGGCCATTCAGGAGGTACCTCTCCTGGTAAAACGCCCCGCAGGTATTGCTCAACTGTTAAATGGTTGATCAGACTAAGAGTTTTATTTTGCGCAATTATAATGAACTGCCCGCGATATTGCCGGTCATTCCAGTTCAACAGTTCGTTTCCGGGTTTAATAATAATTGGTCCTTTGGAAACCGGATGTTCATTAATCAGAATCTTATTACCCAAATAGGTGAAAATAACCTGTTCCTCTTCTACTGGAAGCAGCCGTTCCGCTCCGGAAGAGAAATCAAAAACCTGATCTTCCGGTCCAAGACTGATAGTAAGTGATGATTGTCCGGTTATTAGTCCTACCTTAATTGTTCTTTCGGTTTTACCTTCGGCAATGCCGAATATCAGAAATAAGGAAACTATTATCAATAATATATTAAATTTACGCATTGTTCCTCACAACATTAATCTTTGTTTCTAATCACCAGAAACTAACTATCGTTTCGATCCAAATACCCAAACTCCCGTAGTGAACCCGAATGATTACGCCAATTTTTCCGCACTTTGACCCATAGATTCAAATAAACCTTGGTATCCAATAAATCTTCAATACTCTGCCGCGCACCCTGACCGATTTTCTTTAAACGTTCACCTTTACTGCCAATGATGATCCCCTTTTGCGAATCGCGTTCAACATAAATAATCGCATCAATATAAAATCCGCCATTATTACGTTCCTTCATCTGTTCAATCTGGATCGCAATCGAATGTGGCACTTCCTCGTCGGTATAGATTAATACTTGCTCCCTAATTAATTCGCCAACGATAAACCGTTCGGGATGATCCGTGATCATATCCGGTGGATAATAAAAAGGACCCGGTGGTAATTGGCTCACTGTTGCGGCAAGTAACTCCGAAACACCTTGTCTGGTATGGGCTGATACATGATAAACCTTATCAAAACCATCAATTTTAGGTAGTGAGGCTAAATCTTTATTAAGATCAATTTTATTCCAAACCACCATGACTGGTATATCTACTTTCCTGATGTCCTGAGCAATTATTTCATCCGCAGCCGTCAATCCTTTGCTTGCATCTAAAACCCAAAAAACAATATCAACACTTTTCAGTGCTGATTTTGCTTTTTCATTCATCTCGGTACCAAGTTTATGTAAGGGACGATGTAATCCCGGAGTATCCAGCCAAATTATCTGATAATCGTGATCGGTCAAAATTCCCCGCAGCTGGTTTCTGGTAGTCTGTGGTTTATCAGAGATAATCGTGATTTTCTGCCCAACAAACGTATTCATTAAACTGGATTTACCGACATTGGGGCGCCCCACCAAAGCGACAAATCCGGATTTAGTTTTATAACTGTTATTCTTCATTAGCTCCGGCCTTCCATTCCATTAACCAGCGATCTTCTCCCGCACCATAATAGTCTTTGATAAACTCTACTTTTTTCATACCAAACTTATTTTGATAAATATGTAACGCAATTTTATTTTCAGGATGGACTGTTAATTGCAAACGTTGAAAACCTGCTCTTGGTAATCCTTCAAGGATCGTCCGGAACATGATTGTTCCGATCCCATATCCTTGATACTCACGTTTGATAGCATATCCATATAAGTAAGCCATCTCCGGATCACGCCAATCCCGTATTAATTCGGCAATACCTACCGGCAAACCGTTAAATCTCGCCACATAGACTCGTCCATAATGCAAAAATGGCGGCAATGACCATTCATTTAAACTTCCGGCTCCAAATGCCTCTTCATCGATGGCAAGCATTTGTTCCCTTAGTTCATCATCAATTTTATGCACTGTTTCCACTGTGATTTTCGGCTCTCGTACATCCATCATCCTTAAATTCTCCTTCTGGTAAACCTCACATTATTTTAAATAATCCGGTCCAAATGCATACGGTAAATATTCTTTTAAGGTTCTTTCAATCTTTGCTCCATTTAAATTAGCAATAATTAACCTGATATCAGTCCCAAATTCCGCTAAAAATTGGCGGCAAATCCCGCATGGTGAACCAAGCGAAGGATCATCAGTAACAATTGCAATTGCTTCAAATTCGGTCTCTCCCTCAGATACTGCTTTAACAACAGCGGTTCGTTCAGCGCAGATCGAGGCACCATACGAGGCATTCTCAACATTACATCCGGTATAAATCTTACCTTGTTTTGTTAACAATGCTGCTCCAACTTTGTAGTTGGAATACGGAGCATACGCCCGTTCACGGGCACTGATTGCAGCGGCTACTAATCTTTCCATCCTTTTCACTCCTATTATAACTCTGAACTCAAAGATTCATAATTTGAAAAAGCAACAGTGTCACAAAAAACCCAAGTAAACTACCGAAAAAAACCTCTTTCCAGGAATGGATCTTATTTTCAACCCGGCTTTCAATCACTAAAAATACCAGAAACAATGTTAATAAAGAGACCAGTCCGTTTTTGGAAAGAAACAAAATAGTGGTAGCAGCCGAAGCACTTAAAGCAGCATGACCACTCGGCATTCCACCCTGGACCGGTGTTCCGCTTTTGGTGAATGTCTTACCGACAATCACCGTAACAACGGTAAGCATAATCGCAATCAGACTAAGGTAAGTCGGGGATTTTCGCAAAACAAAGATCACACGTGGCAGCATCGGTTCAATCACCGGAATGAAGATCAAATAACCAACCACTACCGCCATAACTGCCGCAACTAAAACTGCGCCTGCCGCAACATTTTTGGCAATTGCAGCTAATGGATGATGCTCCTTGGTAATTAAATCCACCACTACTTCGACAGCTGTATTAATCATTTCAGCTACAATTACAAAAGCAATTGTTAAAAACAAAAGCAAAATTTCCAATTTTGACAATTTAAACACTAACGAAGATAACAAGATTACGGTTGCTGCTAAAAAATGCAATCTCATGTTACGTTGGGTCTTTAAAGTATGAATTATACCTTCAAAAGCATAATTGAAGGATTCAATTAGATTACGTGATTTCAAAAAGCTGACCTCCCTAAGGAGAATTGCTTCATTATTTCCTCTTCGGCTGCCCGCATTGCAGCAGTATCTTCCTCGTCTTGATGATCATGACCTAACAGATGCATTAGTCCATGTACTGCCAAATATCCCAGTTCACGTTCAACCGAATGCCCAAAATTTTCAGCTTGCTCAACCGCCCGTTCCACAGATATATATATATCTCCCAACAATTCCGGAATCGGGGTTTGCTCCTGAAAATTAAGTGTTTCAACATGCTCCTGCATTGCAAATGAAAGTACATCCGTCGGTCGATCTTGGTTTCGATATTCGAGATTCAGTTCATGAATATAATCATCATCAACTAAAATTAAACTCACTTCAGCATTTTCCTTCTGAACCCGTTTTAATCCAAAATCAATTAAATTTTCAATCAGATCCAACTGTTCATGCGACAGTTGCACCTTTTTTTGAATATCATTTAACAGTACCGGCATTTGTCTTTTTCCTTTCGATTTCATTCAAAACTTTCTCCGGGTACTCAACTCTGGTATGAAGTAATCCCCCTAATACTTTGATAAAACTATTCTTAATTTGGTTTAAATCTTTCAAGGTCAGGTTACATTCATCAAACTGACCATCTTCAAGCCGTTCCCGGATAATCTTCTGGACTAACGCCTCAAGCTTTGCCGGAGTCAACTTCGGCATTGATTTAACTGCCGCTTCAACCGAGTCCGCTAACATCACCAACGCGGCTTCCTTAGTTTGAGGTTTTGGTCCTTCATACCGAAAATCCTCTTCCAGTGGTTGACTTTTATCGTCTTGGGCATTCTCACTGGCTTTATTGTAAAAATAACGAACCAAATCAGTACCATGATGTTGTTCAATAATATCAATCAATTTATCAGGAAGACCATGTTCCCGGGCGATCTCTGCTCCCTCTCTTACATGGTAAGTTATGATTAGAGTACTAAGGTTCGGATTCAACTTCTCATGAGGGTTTTCCTGGGCAAACTGATTTTCCACAAAAAAGTAAGGACGCTTGATCTTCCCGATATCATGGTAATATGAACCAACTCTAACCCATAAAGCGTCAGCTCCGATCCCCTCGGCAGCCGCTTCAGCCAGATTACCAACCATGATACTATGGTGATAGGTCCCTGGGGCTTCGATTTGAAGCCTTCGGAGTAAGGGATGTCCTGGATTTGACAGTTCCAGTAATCTGATCGGTGACGTAAGTTTAAACAAATGTTCTATAAACGGCAATGATCCGATTGCCAACACCGCTGATAAGAAACCACTGCTACAAGCTAAAACAACCGTCCAATAATCCGGTTTCGACTTAAACAACATATTAACAAACAAAACTGTGATCGTATTAACAACCATCAAAATAATGCCACTGCGGACCAAATCCCGCTGGCGTTGGAAGTTTGTCAAAGTCATTACCGAGATGATTCCGCTCACAAAATAAAAAATTGATAACGGCAAGCTGAAATTGACAATTATTCCCCCAAGCAAACTGACCACACAGGTCATAATCAAAGCCACTTGGGGATTGATCAAAATTGTAGTTAACATGATTGCAAAACTTACCGGGGCCAAATAAGGTAATAATTCATTTTGCGCCAGCGATAATACCTTGATCAGCCCTAACATTAGCAAGAGTAATAACAATAATAAATATAACAACCGTTCTTCAGCGAATAATTTATTATGAAACTGAAAGATATAAATCAAACAAAGACCGGTCAATAATAATACCAAAAATGACAGACTGAAAAAAACCCTGATCCGGCTGGAGTTATCCATTATCAAGTGTAATTCGTTTAACATCCGCATGTCATTCTCAGTAACTATTTGATTTTTAGTAACGATAAAGTCTCCTTGGCGTAACATTACTTTAGGAATTCCTGAGCGGACCTGATTTTCCAGTTTTTTCAGTTTTAATTCATCTAAAACCAGATTCTCACGCACTGCTGAATCTACGACATTGATCACCAAAGGTTTCAATTGCTCCGTAAGATGGTATTCCGCTACTGCCAAAGATACTATCTTTTTACTGTATTCAAGATTGACCGAGTTGATTTTATGGTTTAACAATACATTTTCCAATATTTTATAAGTGTGCTCCATCAGTTCCTGATATAAAGGAGCCTCAAGGGATAAAATGTTCTTGATATCAGTTGGCGAAATCGGTTCGCGGAAAAAAGACTGTGATTTGGTAGCTAACGAATCAATCCGTTCACTGTTGGAAGGAAAATTCTGCCGTTCATATGTCATCGTCTGAAAGAATTGTTTTAATTTATAAACAGCATTACTACTAACACTCTCATCAATTTTATAATACTCCAAATCCTGTTTTGCCAAAGCAATAGCATGTTCGGCCGCTTCATTCTGAGCAATTCGGGTCGCCTCACGATTTTCGATATCCCGAGGTGCTTTTATATCATATTTACTCGCTTGTCCCACCTTAAGATCATATGTTAAAGCAAACAAACCCAATTGTAATAACCACATCAATAAACAAAAACAGATTACGATCAGTAGCCCTTCCCGAAATGAAGGAATCCGAAATACGCCGGTAACTTTTGAAGCTACCGTGGCAACATCAAATGACAAAGCGTTAAACTCTTTTTGTTTCTTAACATTAAGATTCTGGGATTCATTTTGTTCCACTTACTAGTGCCTCCTTAAGACCGTGAGTTTTTCTGATAGCACTCATAGGCTCGGATTATTTTCTGGACCAATTCATGACGAACTATGTCATTCACTGTTAGATTAACCACACCAATCCCATTGATCCCGGCAAATATCTCTGCCACATCGGCCAGTCCTGACGTACTTCCCCTTGGAAGATCAATCTGGGTGATATCTCCGGTAACAACCACTTTTGAACCAAACCCTAACCGCGTAAGAAACATCTTCATCTGTTCCGGGGTTGTATTTTGGGCTTCATCTAAAATAATAAAAGAATCATCGAGCGTCCTACCTCTCATATAGGCTAATGGGGCAATTTCGATGGTTCCTTTCTCAAAATACTTTTGGAATAATTCAACACCCATAATATCATACAGCGAATCATATAACGGACGCAGATAAGGGTCCACCTTTTCCTGGAGATCTCCGGGTAAAAAACCCAATTTTTCTCCTGCCTCAACTGCAGGCCGGGTCAAGATTATCCGGCTGACTTCTTTTGATTTAAGAGCTCCAACAGCCAAAGCCACTGCCAAATAGGTCTTTCCAGTTCCTGCAGGGCCGATTCCAAATGTTAATGTATTGGAACGAATTGTATCAATATATTCTTTTTGCCCGATTGTCCGTGGAAAAATCTTCTTTCCGCGGGCAGTAACCGCTATAACTTCTTCGGATAAACCATTAGCTTTATTCAGTTTATTGTTTTTTGCCAATTCAACCAGATAATTAATCTCTGCTGTTCCCGGTTGAAATCCCTTCAGCAACTGATCACTTAAAATCCGGCATAATTCAAGTCCACGTTCAACAGCATTACTTGCTCCAGAAAGAATTAATTCGTTACCACGGGTAAAGATCTTTAATTCAAGATTAGCTTCCAATAATTGCTGGTTATCTTCAAAGAGTTTTCCTAATAATTGCGGGGCAATGGTTGATTCAATCTCAATTTTGACTTCGCGGTTGTCCAATAACTTAAATTATCTCCTTTCACGTGGTGCAATTGTTGCAATATCCTGTGACACTTCGTAAGTTAACGTTAATTTAACAAACATTCCATCCTCAGACCAATTCTCTTCATGATGTTTTATATTTTGTAACTTTAAATTTTTCTGTTTCCGGAAGGCCTCTTCAAGCGCTGCTTGTTGTACTTGCCGCTTGGAACGTTTGACCTGTTTCCAACTTACTTCTTGCCAAACATCCTTAATAAATTCTACAACTTCCGAAGGATTCCTCCCTTGATACAAGCGTTTCCGCCAACGTTGCCAGTAATAATTTTGAACCGGCTTAACTCCAAATGTACCTAAAGTGAATAATTTATCATTCCATCTTAGTTTATACTGAATAGAATGCGATTGCAACGGAATTGGTTTCCAAATAACCTTTGGTTCCAAAACTTCAATGCTGTGCCAAACATTAGCCTCAATAACACCACTTGCTGCTACTTCTTGTTTAACCAATTCATTGGTCTGCTGATCATTATACCATCTGGTACCACTGATTAACAGATCTCCTTTTGCCACAACATCTCCTTCCTTAACCATCGGAACTCCTCTGATAACCACCACTTTGGAAACTACTCCGTCATATGCGGCGACAATATCGCAAGCTCCAATCTCTGCAGGGGCCGTCTTCCGCGGTACCACTTTGACCTCAGCCACCACTCCCTTAACCGTAATTCCAACCCATACAAGCTCTGGGTTTAGTAGCATCACCTCACGCTCAATCAGTCGTTTACGCTCAAGTAAAGCTTTTCGCGTAATCCCCGGTTTTAAACCCATTCTATTGAGTGAAGCAATCAACTTAGTAGGTTGACTGTCCCCATAACCATCAATTTTAATAAAAAAGACTAACGAAGAAATATACAATAACATCGTTAAAAAACCTAATGCCCCGATAAAAAACATCCGCCGGCGCAATGCTTTCTTTTGTAAAAAAGGCCATCCGTATTTGCGGTGAATCTTGAGGTTACAACCTGTTTTTCGTGCAATTTCACGGGCCCGAAAATATCCGTGGGTCCGGATTCGGGCTTTAATCACCTCTGACCCCAAACGTTTGATATCCCATAAATACAACCCCGAACTGGTGGCCAAATTGATAAACTTTTCGATCTGATAACCTCTGATTAAAATCTCCACATTTCCGGTAAAAAATGAGACTATGGCGTTGAAATTCACTCCTTCTTACCTCCAATCAACCATCTCAACCTTGCTGATCTTACCTTCAACCACAATTTCATCCTTCAATGCCGACAGTAATGCCAGGTTAGTCCCGATTATCTTTAACTCTCCAAATTTGGTATTGATCCTGATTAATGATTGGTCATACTCAATAATGCCCCGATGATTCTGAAGCACCAGATTCCGATTGGCATTGAGTGTTAACCGTGGCCAATCAACCGCAGTATCCAGCGGAATATCTAAAAATTGAGCTAGCTTCACCCCGACTGACTGCGACCGGTGTTTTGCCATAATGTCTCCTCCCTACATTGGAAGATAGTCTCTTCTTAAAAATCTATTAATGAAGGGGTGAGTTTATTAATAAATAGATGGATTTTTTAAAAGGGATTATTTTAATGAATAAAATCAAAACATGTAGGAGTTCTCAGAGAGTAATAAGATTAAAAAGAAGGAGCAAAAAAATATTAGGGGGTGTTGCAAAATGCAGCCCCCATTTTTTTACAACAAGAAAGAATTTTAAGATACATCTCAGTCTATTTCAGTGTCATCTTTCTCACCAAAACCTGCTGGTGATCATTTTGATTAAGCCTGAAAATAACTGTGTTTGGACTACACAAACGATCCTTTATTAAGGTTTTCTAAACTTCTCCAAACCAACAAACCTTCCAAATTCCTTTTGAAATAAAAACTCAACTGTTCCAACGGGGCCGTTACGTTGCTTCGCAATGATCAAGTCCGTAATATTTTTCCGGTCAGTCTCATGGTTGTAATAATCTTCACGATAGAGGAACGCTACAATATCAGCATCCTGTTCCAAGGAACCGGATTCACGCAAATCGGACATCGTCGGTTTCTTATCGGCCCGCTGTTCGACCGCCCGTGATAGCTGCGATAAGGCTATCAACGGCACATCTAACTCTCTGGCTAACGATTTCAATGAACGTGATATTTCCGAAACTTCCTGTTGCCGGTTTTCGGACCTGCTCCGTCCCTGCATCAGCTGTAAATAGTCAATAATAATCAACCCTAATCCATGCTCTGCCTTGATCCGGCGCGACTTAGCCCGAATATCCATGACCGTAGATCCGGGAGTATCATCAATATACATCATTGAATCTGACAACTTTCCTAAAGCATGTGATAAGCGCGGCCAATCAGAATCCAGCAATGTCCCGGTTCTGATCCGTTGATTATCTACCCCAGCTTCTTCACACAACAACTTCAGTGCCAGCTGTTCTTTGGACATCTCCAGACTAAAGATGATTACCGGAACCTTCAATTCAATTGCCGCATGACTTGCCAGATTGAGCGCAAAAGTGGTTTTCCCCATACTTGGACGCGCAGCTAGAATAATCAAATCTGAAGGTTGTAATCCGGCAGTCATCCGGTCCAAATCAGTAAATCCGGTCGATAAACCAGTAACTCCGCCTTTGGATTCATATAATTTTTCAATCCGCTCGAAAGTCTCAATCAGAATATTCTTTAGGTTAACAAAGCCTTTGACATTACGCCGTTGTGTGATTTGGAAGATTAACTTCTCTGCTTCGTCCAAAATTTCATCTACTTCCCGCGATGCTTCGTACCCCATCGCTACAATGTCTGTTGAAACCCGGATTATCGAACGCAGAATTGACTTCTCTTCAACAATTTTGGCGTAATACTCAACATTTGCAGCAGTAGGAACCGCATTTGCCAAAGATGTCAGGTATGGTATACCCCCAACCTTCTCCAGCATATTCCGTTGTTTTAATTCTTCGGAAACCGTAATGATGTCCACCGGTTCCCCCTTATTAGCCAGGTAAACCACAACTTCAAAAATTACCCGGTGTGCTTCACGGTAAAAATCATCCGGCTTAAGCAATTCACTGGCACGGTAGATGGCTTCCTTCTCTAACAACATCGACCCCAATGTCGAACGTTCGGCATCAATATTTTGTGGCGGTATTCGCTCAACTATGGACGCTACACTCATGCTGACCCCCAAGTATACTATGTTTTGATTAAAAGGATATTTCAATAATTTAACGAACTATAAAAAGATTTCTTTATTAATTATAAGTTATTACATTATAATTGAAAATCAAAAATTAACAAAGTAGGAGGAACTAATGAAACGGATCATTTTTTGGGTGGTTTTAATTGTTTTATTAGCATCAGTCAGTATCTCAGCCAACAGTCCATTATTTTTAATAATGGAACAAAGCCGTAATCAAATTGATGTAGTTGGAACCGATTACAGACCAGTCAATACTCTTAACACTGATTCCAAACCAATCAAAATAGTTGATCTCCCTGACAATCAAGGGTATGCAGTCTTAAATGAAGGTAGCGGTAGCTTGCTCGGTGCAGTCAAAACCAATGCCAGTATTCAGTTGCTTGACCCTAAGTTAACCAAGCTAACTACTGAATTTAGCTTTTCCGGGATTGTAAATTCCGAACTGTTGTTGCAGGATTCAATGCAATGGATCATTGTGACCACAGAAAAGAAAGACAGTTCAACGATTAACATTGTCAACCTGGTAACAAAAGACCATTTCAAATACAACTTAACTTCACTCCCGGTTGATTTCCAATTAAGCCCTGATCAAAGTAAGCTTGCGGTAATCACTGTTTCGGGTTCCGAAGAAAACCCGCAATCGCAAGTAACTGTAATTGACTTAACCACAGAGAAAAACCAGACATTTAAGGTCTCGCACAATCCCGGCGCGGTCTTCTTCACCGGCAATGACCAAATCCTTGTTGCCTGTGGTGGTTACCGCGAGTCAATGAAGTATTCACTCAAAACAATCCTCCAAAAGACCAATAAAGCTACTCCGGCGCAAATTCACCTCATTAATTTGAATTCTGCGGAAATTAGCGACTACCAAGTCGGTTTTAGTCCACTGGTTATTTTACAAGACCCTAATAATTCTGAAAAGTTCTACTTGGCTTCAGTTAATGAACCCTACGCTCAACAAGCCAGCGGGACATTTCGCGTCTTTGAAAACGGAACAATCAACACCGAAATTCCAATCAAAACCGAACCGACCAAATTAATTGCCACACCTACCGGTAATATTGCCCTCTTTGGAAGAGTGGATTTTTATCTGATCAATCCTGAAACCAAATCAACTCTTACCGAGCTCAAACTCAACTTAAAACCTGAAGAACTCCGGATTAATCACAGCGGTGAGATCGGTTACTTATCAGTAGTTAACAGTAGTGTCATCAGAGAGATCAACTTAATTAACGGCAGTTATAACGAGATTAAACTCGGTACTAATTTGTTCGGGATGCTTAACCTTGTAAACCTTTTACCAACTACTTATCCTCCGGTAATTAGTATGAAGTCTAATGAGTCGCAGTCTAAAGGGCAAACGACCGTTAACTACCGGACATTTTTATCAAACGATTCCAGTAAACTATACTCCATCTCCGGTCTTAAAGAAATAAGCGTTACCGATTTAACTACGAAAAAAACGATTAACAAAATTAATTTTAAGGGGAATGCTTTTGGGATCTATCCCGATCCAAACGGAAAATATGTAATTGTCGCAACCAATAAATACTGGCATTTGATTGATCCCACCAAGAAAAAGGCCGATTTTAGTATTTTGGTTAATGAAAAAGATGATGAGCTGTTTTCACGGACCGGATATATCAGTCCCGACGGCACAATTATGGTGATCTCTGCCGAACGTTATCTGTTTGTAGTTGATCTTGTTAATGCCAAACAGATCGCCAAAATAAAAATCAAAAACCGCGAGCCCCTGATTATCTGGCCATAATAATATATAAACTAAAAAGCTCAAAGACACTCAACCGAGTACCTTTGAGCTTTTTTATCATCTTCAAACACTATTATACCTTCGCTAACGCTACTTCAATAATCTCCTGGATCGATTCAATCGGAACTACCTCAATGTCATGCAAATCTGCCGGAATATCCTTCTCGTTTTCTTTAGGAACGAAGACTTTTTTCACCCCTGCCTGTCTTGCCCCGTAAATTTTTTCAAATACTCCGCCAACAGCTTTGATCTTACCCTGAATCGAAATCTCACCGGTTACGGCAATATTTTGATAGATTGGCCGCTTGGTAAGACAACTGATTATCGCCAAAGTGATCGCAGTACCGGCTGACGGGCCATCGATCCTGCCGCCGCCAACCACATTAATATGAAAGTCGTAATCAGCCAAATCCATCCCCGTAACCAGACGGACCACTGAGGCAGCGTTGAAGACCGAGTCCTTAGCCATGCTGCCGGCTGTTTCATTAAAACGCAGTCTGCCTTTGCCTTTCTCGGCAGCCGGAAAACAGATTGATTCGATCTCCAGGACCGAACCTACAAAACCACTGACTCCCAATCCAAATATCTTTCCAATCTCAGCAGTGTCCGAAGCTTTAACTGTAACAAATGGAGACTGTCTGCTGATTTGGAGCGATTCAATTAAGTCTTCCTTGGTAATTAGAATGTTTTCGCTATTAAGCTCCCGATCCCGGTTCTTATATAAGACCAACCCGTAAACGTCGGCTAAGATCCCGGCTGCTTTCCGTCCTTCAATTGTATACTCGCTGATTGTTGCTGCTACTTGCTCACCGAGTTTAACGCCTAACCTGGCCGCCGCTTGAGTGACTATTCTCTGAATATCACTCTGATCTAGAGGTTCAAAGAATACTTCCGCGCAACGCGATCTGATTGCCGGATTGATCTCCGACGGATCTCTGGTAGTGGCCGATACTAAAATAAAATCAGCCGGAGCTCCTTCAGCAAATAATTTTTTAATATATTTCGGAACATTAGGATCATTCGGATCATAGTAAGAAGAATCAAACGAAACCTTCTTATCTTCCAGTACTTTCAATAGTTTATTGAGCAGCATCGGATCCATCTCACCGATCTCATCAATAAACAAAACTCCACCGTGGGCTTCCGTTACCAAACCCAGTTTCGGTTCAGGTACTCCACCCTCTGCCAGATCACGCCTGGCTCCCTGATAGATTGGATCGTGGACCGAACCTAATAACGGATTGGTAACCTCACGCGGATCCCAACGCAAAGTAGTCCCGTCCACCTCAACAAAAGGAGCATCGTCGCGGAAAGGTGTGAACTGTAATTTTTTAGCTTCTTCCAAAACCAAACGGGCCACTGTTGTCTTACCAACCCCCGGAGGTCCATATAAAATTACGTGTTGCGGAAACGGGGATACTATTTTGGCCATCAGTGCTTTGATCGCCCGCTCCTGGCCGACCACTTCATTTAAGTTTGACGGTCTTACTTTGTCGATCGCTGACTTTGACAGATTGATCTGGTCCAATCTCTCAAGTTCGGCCAACTTCTTAAGCGTATGAGGATTGTCAGGACCTGAAGATTCACGGAGGACTTGGATTTTAATCTCTTTCAGATAATCCTCCTGACGCTGTTGCATCTTTTCGGCAATCTTCTTCTCAATCTTATCTTCAACCGTTTTACGTGCAATCAAGTCGGCGATCTCTTCTTCAATCTCATTGATTACTTCCGGAATCTCGTTTAGAGTTAGCACATTATCGATCGTCGGGTCTTCAAACACAATCCGTTGTAATGCCAATACACGTTCACCAAGTACTTCGGAACGCATTAACTTAAGCGCATCTAGCTTTCCTGCTTTTAAAATTAACTTATCGGAACCGTATAAATTTGATAATAGCGCATATATCGCAGCTACTTGCCGTACTAATTGTTCTTCATCCATCAATCGCTCCTGTAAAGTAACCGGTGACTTATTCCCGTTAGAAATCTTCTTAAGCAAATTTTTCATCAAATTATCCTTCCTATTTAATTTTAATGGCTATAGAAAAGATACACAATTATTCACTGATAACATTGACGATAATCTCAGCATTGATCCCTTTATATAAATGAATTTTAATTGGATGATCGCCTAAATTTTTAATTGCTTCTTCCAAGTCAATTTTCCGTTTATCGATTTCAATCTTTAAAGTCTGCTGAATCTGATCGGCTATATCCTTAGCAGTGATGGAACCAAACAGACGACCACCTTCACCGGTTTTAACCTTAAAGCTGATCTTCTGCCCCTGCAATTTCCGGGCTAATTCTTTAGCCTCTGCTTCTTCATCTTGTTGCCGTTTAATCGCGCTCGATTTTTTATCGGATAATATTTTTAAGTTTGCCGTATTTGCTTCAACCGCCAAACCACGGGGAAATAAAAAATTATGAGCATAACCGTCGGCTACGTCTTTAATATCACCTTGTTTACCCAAGGCTTTAACATCTTTTTGTAAAATTACTTTCATCCAAAATTACACCTGCCTTTAAATAATTATATAACAATTAACGGTTTCGTTTATTTACATATTGTTGTAAACTAGTTACATCACCATACCATTTTTCAATTTCATGTTCTTTCATTGTTGGGGATTCCAACTTCTGAGCAATCCGCTCATCTAATTTTTCATACGAAATACCAACCCGTTTCGCTAAAAAATAACCGGATACCATCAGTGTAGCCAATGCTTCCTGAATCATTTCTTCAGAGTTAACAACCATTGCCTGATACAATGAACCAATACTGGTTACGATTTCTGCTTTTAACCATTCAATAATCTTCACATTTTTAGCAATATTCAAATCATGGTTGCCAGAAGGCACAATCAATCCCTCCCTGAACCCATTATTCTCTATTTTTAATAAATTTCCTTTTAAAAAGTAGATCTTCGTTTAGGCATTTCGGATTAAAAATTGTATTAAAAAAGAGGCCGTCGGCCTCTATTAATCACTGGTAAAAGGAAGCAATGCAATTTGTCTTGCTCTTTTAATAGCAATAGTTAATTGACGTTGATGGATTGCGCAATTACCGGAAATTCTTCTTGGAAGTATTTTTCCGCGCTCGGTAATATATTTTTTAAGTTTTGGAACTTCTTTGTAATCAATATTATTTACCTTATCGACGCAAAATGCACACGCTTTTTTCTTCCGACGTGGAGCATTACCACTTTTTCCTGAATTGTCTCGCGACATTAACAATTCACCTCCATTAACAATTTCGCCAATAAACCCTTAAAATGGAAGATCATCAAGGTTGATTCCTTCAATTTCGTTACTATCTGAGAAACCCTCTTTTACAGTCCCACTGTCTTCACGGGCTCGGTCCAAAAATTGGACAAAATTAGCAACTACTTCTGCCACTCTGCGTTTTTGACCGTCCTGAGTCTCATAATTTCTGATCTGTAATCTACCTTCAACAGCCACTTGTCTACCCTTTTTTAAGTAATTTGCGCAAAGTTCAGCTTGTTTCTGCCAAGCAATTATCCTGATAAAATCTGTTTCACGCTCACCTTGCTGGTTAGTAGTTGGCCGGTCAACTGCCAAATCAAAATTAGTTACAGCGACACCGTTAGGAGTATAACGAAGTTCAGGATCTCTAGTTAATCTTCCTATTAATACGATATGGTTCATCAGCCATCACCCTTCGTTAATCTTCTTTTTTAATTACCAAGTGGCGTAAAACATTATCTTGAATCTTCATAATCCGTTCTAATTCCTGACTGGTAGCTGCCGGAGCTTTGAAAGTCATTAACACATAAAAACCTTCGGTATAGTCTTGAACTTCATATGCAAGACGCTTCTTACCCCAAGGCTCAGTTTTGACAATTTCACCGCCATTATCTTTGATGATATCTTCAAACTTTGAAACAGCAGCATTAATTGCCTCTTCTTCCAGTTCAGGCTTGAGGATATACATAGCTTCATAATTCCTCACCCGAAATCACCTCCTCCCTATGGACTTACGGCTCTGCTAATACAGAGCAGGGAAGCCACTAAAAAATTATATACTTTATCAGAAATATTTTCAAGTATAAAATATCAATTAAATCAGCAATTTATAATAATTCATTTAGATCCATCAGCTTCAAATCTTGTTTCAAGTGATTTGACTACCGATTTTACCGCCTTTTCAAATTTAGTCCGCGGCAACATAACTACCCGCCCACATGATAAACATTTGATTCGAAAATCCACTCCAACCCGCATAATTTCCCAATCTGTACCGCCACATGGATGAACTTTACGCATCCTGACAATATCACCAATATTAAACTTCATTACAAACACTCTTTCTGTCAGCCTCTGATCTTTCTGAATAATCAATAGTTAAAACAAAAATAATTAATCCGTTTATTTTTTCCCAATATGATTGCTGTAAGCTTTAGCTGTAAGTAATCCTTTCAATTCATTAGGATCTGATGGTTCAATTACAGCGATCCATCCTTTCCGGTACGGATCCTGGTTAATCAACTCCGGACTATGTTCCAAATCATCGTTGGTCTCCATTATTTCTCCGCTAATTGGAATATTGATCTCCGAAACCGCCTTCACTGACTCGATTGTTATCATCGCATCACCGGCAGTAAATCTTTCACCAACTGCAGGAAGATCAACAAAAACAACATCTCCAAGCTCTTTCTGTGCATAATCCGTAATTCCGATCACCACCCGATCATCCTCAATTTTTAACCACACATGTTCAGTGGTATATTTTATATCTTCAGGTAACAAAGCTAACCCTCCTAAAAAATTGATTTTATATCCGTTCTGTTTCGGCCTGAAGCGACAAAATCAATAATCGGCTTCCTCTCATTATTCAATAACCGATAACCTTAACTCCTTAATATCTCCAAAGAAACTTTAATGTTTCCGGATTATTCAGTCTTTTCGACGGATCATCTTGGTTTCCTGCTTTGATTCGATCTTTATTTGATTAACCATTACAAACACCCAATTAATGAGTCAAGTCCAAATTTATGTGTAAAATACCTCGGTCATCAAAGCAGTAGCTAATCAAACAATAGTCTAAGCGTTTATGCCGCGAAAGCTGTTGACAATG
>Ga0209720_1000078_pt1 | contig 100206 bp, 83 predicted proteins | sample AD_JPNMR3_MetaG_FD_184426 | JGI IMG/M metagenome (GOLD analysis project Ga0209720, IMG submission 184426) | Active sludge microbial communities of municipal wastewater-treating anaerobic digesters from Japan - AD_JPNMR3_MetaG (SPAdes) (version 2) | ecosystem: Engineered > Bioreactor > Anaerobic... | reverse complement strand
TTCTTCCCTTAAGACCTCAATCACTATTTTTGCTTTTTCTTCCGGTGTAAAATTTCTTCTCTTTTCCATAGTTCCATTCTAACTTATTTTGGCCGTTTTGTCTGTCTTAATTTCTGGTATCATTATAGACCTTCAGGTATTAAAAAGGCATTTGCTCGGTGCAATACAGCTTACAGGAGAGAGTCTCTCAAGAGCCGATGTGAACAGAAGCGGCAAAGTGGACTCCACTGACTATTCAATGCTGAAGAGATATATACTCCGTATTATTCCAAATTTCCCCGGACAAGATGATGGACCGACGCCCACACCGATAATTACTTTCCCTCCGACAGTAAGTCCTATTCCTACAGTTTCGGGAGATACACTGAAGGATTATGCAGAGGCAAGGGGAATAAAGATCGGAACATGCGTCAACTATCCATTCTACAACAACTCGGATCCGACATACAACAGCATTTTGCAAAAAGAATTTGCAATGGTTGTATGTGAAAATGAAATGAAGTTTGATGCTTTGCAGCCACGTCAAAACAGCTTTGATTTTTCAAAAGGGGATCAGCTGGTTGCTTTTGCCCAAAGAAACGGTATGCAGGTGAGAGGACATACATTGGTTTGGCACAACCAGAATCCGGGATGGCTTACAAACGGAAACTGGACACGGGATTCACTGCTTGCGGTAATGAAAAATCACATTACTACAGTTATGACCCATTACAAGGGAAAAATTGTAGAATGGGATGTGGCAAATGAATGTATAGATGATTCCGGCAACGGTCTTAGAAGCAGTATATGGAGGAATGTAATAGGTCAGGACTATCTCGACTATGCCTTCAAGTTTGCAAGAGAGGCCGACCCTGATGCGCTCCTCTTCTATAACGATTATAATATTGAAGACTTAGGACCGAAGTCCAATGCAACGTTCAACATGATTAAGAGCATGAAGGAAAGAGGTATACCCATTGACGGAGTAGGATTCCAATGCCACTTTATCAACGGAATGAGTCCTCAGTATCTTGAAAGCATTGATAAAAACATTAAAAGATATGCTGAAATAGGTGTAATTGTATCCTTTACCGAAATAGATATACGCATATCGCAGTCGGAAAATCAATCAACTGCGTTCCAGGTACAGGCAAGCAATTATAAGGACTTGATGAAAATCTGTCTGGCAAATCCGAACTGCAATACCTTTGTAATGTGGGGATTCACCGACAAATACACTTGGGTTCCGGGAACTTTCCCAGGCTATGGCAACCCGTTGATTTATGACAGCAATTACAATCCGAAACCGGCATATAATGCGTTAAAGGAAGCACTCATGGGTAAGTAATTACAAAGCAATAGGATATAATATAATTGCCGTAAAGCCGCTTTCCAGTAAAATCGAAAGCTGGCTTTACGGCAAAACTTTTTTTATTTCCACTGCTTTGTGAGCTTGTATTCCGGCTGAACCTGAATTACCATTCCCTTTAGATAATTTAAAATCCCGGCATCGCTTTTAAAAGCGAATTTCAGCTTGTATGCCCATAGAGCCTGGTGCTTGGCGCCTAAAAGACGGTTTAGGCTGTTGATTCCGTATTTTCCGTCGCCTACCACAGGATGCCCGATATGGGCAAGGTGAGCCCGAATTTGATGGGTGCGGCCGGTGTAAAGCTCAACTTCAAGGGTGCTGATACCTTCATTGATATCCGGCAGCTCTTTGTAGGATAGTACTTTATATCCTGTGATTATTTCAAGCCCGCTGCGCGTCTTCGTATCCTTGATAAAAACCCTGCTTTTTTTCTCGTCTTTCTCAAGGTATGCCTTCAAAATATCTTCTTTTTTGTCCATTTTTCCTTTGACAAGACACTGATAGTACTTGCTGATTTCACCGCTTTTGATCTTTTTAAGCATAATATGAAGGGTGGCATCGTTTTTGGCTATCATAACAAGACCACCCGTGTTGCGGTCAAGCCTGTGACAAAGAGAAGGAGTAAAGCCTGAATTTTCTTTAAATTCACCCTTTAGCTTAAGATAATCCTTTACAAAATCAATAAGTGTGTTTTCAGTCTGTGTCCTGTCGGGATGCACGGGAATACCCTGTTTTTTGTTTACAATGAGAAGATTGCTGTCTTCATAGGCCACAGAAAATGCCGTTTCGTAATTAAATTCTCCTGCTTTGGGCACTCCGTCCAGGATTTCATCCGTGATATATATATCCACCCGGTCATTGAGCTTTACAATGTGGTCTTCTTTAACCCGTACACCGTTTACCTTTATGTCCCTTTTCCGAAAGGCTTTAAACAAGGCTCCGTTGGGGAGCCTTGGAAAGGTTTCTCTTAAAACTTTGTCAATTCTTTTGTTTGCTTTGTCTTCCGTAATTGTTATTGTACGCATAAATCTCCTTTACCGATAATGCTAAAAATCTATCTGTTATTACCTATTATCATTTATTATTGTCTTTATTTTGTCAAGATATCTGTCCGAAATGGCTTCTGCCACATCAGGCGTTATCCCTTCGGAGTAAACCCTGCAAAGGGGCATATCTGCATCGGGGAGGACAAGGGCCCAACCGTTGTCCAATATAAATTTCACGCCGTCCAATAACTCCACTTTTTCCTCGTTTTTTTCGGTTATAAGTGTTCTCATTACCCTGCCTTTCAGCTCCCACGGACAGAAAATCTTCTTTTTGCTGACATAGAAGTCGGGTATTTCCTTGAGAGTTTCTGTCAATGTGGTATTTTGCAGGCATAGGAATTCAATTATTTTTACAAGTCCTGCGATTGCATCAAAATTCAGCAGGAATTGGTCCATGTTCTCGCGGTTTTTGAAAAGGTTGTGGTTTAACATTTGCTCCATTACAGCCTGGGGTGAGGTTTTTGTTCTCACGACCTTGCCTTGGTACCTTTGCGCCAATACCTCAATAATGGATGGTGCGGTTATGGGTACAACCACTTTTGAGTTTGGAACCGACTTAAAGGTAATAAGGGATGTAAGGCAGAGGAACAAATCATCCTTTACCACATTTCCGTTTTTGTCTACCAATACCAGTGTTTCACCGTTGCTGTCAATGAAAGCGGCAAAGCTGGCATTGTTGTTTTTTATCTCATCAATAATGCTATCAACTTCGTTTAAATTGGCAGATGAAAAGCTTGCAACCTTGCAGCCTAAATCTGTGAGCATGGGCACCACAATGGAGATTACGAAATCCGAGGGTGAAACTATGCATAATTTGGGGGCATTGTTTTTTATGGATTCTACGTCCACTTCATTCAATATGGAACGCACATAATAGTTCTTAAAGTCGGTGATGTTGTTAAGCCTGCTGACTTCATCGCCGGAGCAGCGTTTAAAGTCCTCGCGGGCAAAGGAATTCTCTATTTTCCTCTCCGTAACCCTGCTGATGCTTGCCCCTTTTGAGTCCATAAAATCAACCTTGAGCTTGTTTGGATTGTCCTCACTGAGCTTGATGTGAATTCCTCCCTCGACGGCAAGGAAATTGATTGCATGTCGGGCAAGAGGAGTCAGGAGGCTGCTTAAGTTGAACACTTCCACACCCACCGAAAGAATACCCGATATGAAAGCATGCTTGAACATCCTTGCAGAGTTGGAGGTTGTGGAACTTACAACAACCTTGGAGCCCTTTTTAAATATAGAACCGTATGCCGCTCCAAGCCTGGTAGCAAACTCTGGGGATATGTCAACGTTAATAATTCCGGAAAGACCGTTTTCGCCAAAAATACTTTTCGAGTGCTTTGAGCCCCAGATAATGTTTCTGTCTACTATCGCAAAGGGTTCAACGGTCTTTTGCGGCCATATTTTGACATTTGGCTTGATAACGACTCTTTCATTGATTAAACAGTTGTCTCCTACAATGGCATTTTCAAATATATGTACGTAGCGCTTCAGATTAGTTTTGTTGCACAATATGGCGCCCCGTATTTCGGAACCGTACTCAATGAAGTTGCCATTCCAGATAACACTGCGTTTTACGGAACTGTCCCTCTCGATTACATTATTGTTCCCGATAACGCTCAAACTGTCAACTACTGCACCGCTCTCTACGCGGCAGTTGTCTCCGATAACACAAGGAGGATTGATTGTTGCATCCGGTTCAATGATTGAACCTTGGCCAACCCACACCCCTTTTTTGATTTCAGTTGCATTTATATCAAGCCTGATTTTGCCTTCAAGGACATCGTAATGGGCCTGGAGATATGCTTGAAGGTCACCGATGTCACACCAATAGTCATCCATGACATAACCGTACATGGGTTCCTTCTTTAAAAGGAGGTAAGGGAAAAGGTCCTGGCTGAAATCCACTTTTTTGCCCTTATCTAGATACTTCAATATCTCAGGCTCCAAAATATAAGTGCCGGTATTTACTGTATCACTGAAAACTTCTCCCCAGCTGGGTTTTTCCAAAAAGCCGGTTATGGATCCGTACTTGTCCGTGATAACCACACCATATTCAAGGGGAACCTCAACCCTGGTCAAAACCAAGGTGGCTTTTGATTTTTTCATCCTGTGAAACTCGATTGCTTTGGTAATATCCATGTTGGTCAGGGAGTCCCCGCTTATTACTATAAAGGTTTCGTCAAGAAAATCTTCTGCGTTTTTTACACTTCCTGCTGTCCCAAGAGGAGTATCCTCGGTAAAGTAGGTGATATTGACTCCAAAATTGGAGCCATTCCCGAAATAATCCTTAATCTTTTGGGGAAGATACATGAGTGTTACGCCGATGTTTGTAATTCCATGATTTTTCAGCAAATTAATTATGTGCTCCATTATTGGAATATTCATTATTGGAACCATAGGCTTGGGCAGGTCGCATGTAAGAGGGCGAAGCCTTGAGCCTTCCCCGCCGGCCATTATAATAGCTTTCATCTAAGGATCATCCTTTCACTTTACTGATGCTAGTAAAACTTAGTTTGTACCAACCCATTGACCAAAAAAACAGAAGTTTGATTATACCTTAATAGTATTTGTGAAAAATACAAAATTAAATCAAAAGGCTTAAGCTCTATAAACACTGCTTAATATTAATTATAACAAGATATAGCAACAAACATAATATATTTATTTATATTCAATATAACAAAAAAAAATCCTTTATAAAATTGTCTGAAAAATAAACTAACATCTTCAATAAAAAATTATATTGCTTAAAAGGGGTTTACTTGTAGCGTTTTTTTTTATATAATTGCCAGTATGGAAGGTTGCCTTTTTATAGCAAGCAACGTACATAAGTTAATTTGTAAAGGCATTTATTTTGACTTTATAATTGGGACGTAAGATGTTACAATTAGGGAGTGTCAATTAAGAGTAGGAGGGAATTGAATGCAAAAGAAGAAACCTGCTTTGCTTGCGGTCATTCTGCCCTTCTTAATTACCTGTATTTTGTTTAACTCTTCAATAGTATTTGCAGCTTCAGGAGTTTTGAAGGAGGGAATGAGCGGAAGTCAGGTTACAGAACTGCAGAAGAGTCTTAACACTCTGGGGTATCTCAATGTAAGTCCTACGGGATATTACGGAAGCCTTACAACAGAAGCAGTTAAGAAACTGCAGAGAAGTTACGGACTGAAAGAAGACGGCATCGCAGGACCGGACACCCTTTCGCTTGTCAATAGGCTGATAAACGAAAGAACTGTTTCAAGGTCTTCGAACAGCACCTCGTTGAAAGAAGGAATGAGTGGAAGCAGTGTGACTGCTTTGCAGAAGGACTTGAAGGCTTTGGGGTATCTGAATGTGGAACCCACAGGATATTATGGAAGCCTCACAAAACAAGCGGTAAAGAAACTTCAGGCAAAGTACGGTCTTGAGGATGACGGAATTGCAGGGCGCAACACTCTGGCTTTGATTGACAGACTTATGGGAAGAAGCGGTAGTTCTGCTTCACAATCGACAGCTGCGGCAACCAGGGGAGGTATTGAAAAAACCAATTATCTTTATTCCTGGTTCGGTAATGCAGAAAATATTTTCAAGATCGGTGATACAGCACAGGTATATGACATTTGGACAGGGCGCACATTTAATATAAAGAGGACCTACGGATATAACCACGCGGATTGCGAGACTTTGACCGCTAAAGACACAGAAATACTGCTAAGTATCTATGGCGGAAGCTGGAGCTGGGAAAGAAGGCCGATAATTGTTATTGTCAACGGAAGAAAGATGGCAGCGTCGATGGCGGGTATGCCTCATGCGGGAGTTGACAGTGCCCCGGCTAATACATATGTAAGCTCGCGGAGCGGAGGTTATGGCGCAGGTGACAATCTTGATGCTGTTAAAAACAACAATATGAACGGAGTATTTGATGTTCACTTTTTAAAAAGCAAGACCCATGGCACCAACAAGGTTGACACAAATCACCAGAATGCGGTAAAGGAAGCGGCAGCGTGGGCTGAGAAAAATAATTTTTAAGCGTGCATGGTTTAAAATTGTAAAACAGGGATACCGTAAAAAGGTATCTCTTTTTTCATGTTTCTTTAATTTGGGCTTTGTTTTATTCTATATGGAGAATTTTACATAACGGCCGATGCATATAAAGATGTATATAAAAAGGCAGTGTAAAAGGATAATAAGGTTGAAGAACGATTTTTGACATTAACTTTTAAAAGGGGGATTGGCGGGTTTATGAGTTTTTATAACGAAATATGCAAATACTATGATTACATTTTTCCCGTTGGGGAGAATCAATTGAATTTTATCAAGGATTGCGCAAGGCTTCCGGGAGGAAAAATCCTGGATGTTGCTTGCGGTTCGGGAGGATACTCGGTTGAACTGGCAAAGGCTGGCTACTTGGTGACAGCGGTTGATATTGAGGATGAAATGGTAGAGAAGGCAAGACATAAAGCTACCCAAAACGGCGTTTCCATATATGCCTTTAAGTGTGACATGAGGGAGCTTGAAAAAAAGATAGAAGACCGATTTAATGCCATATTTTGTATAGGCAACTCCCTGGTACATTTGACGAATCTGAAGGAAATAACCGATGTTCTCGGGCAAATGAAACGCCTGCTGACAGACGGAGGTTTTCTTGCGCTTCAGATTGTAAACTATGACAGAATATTTAAGTACAATTTGGACGGATTGCCTACAATAACCAATGATAAATTGGGGCTGGAATTTATAAGAAAATACAAATTCAAAAAAGAAAGCAACACCATAGACTTCAATACTACATTGAGAATCAAAGAGGGAGATTTTAAAGCTGAGTATAATAATTCTGTGGAATTGCTGCCCCTAAAGAGCAGGGAGCTTTATGCAGCTCTTGGCGAGGCGGGCTTTTCTTCCATTGATTTTTACGGGGATTTTAAATGCTCGATTTATACGGAAGATTCTCCTTTATTGGTGGTAAAAGCCCGATAAAATGTAAAAAATAAATCGGTGGCAAAAGAACATATTGTAGGAGAAGGTATGCTGGTAAGACTTGGTTATGTTGCAATGACAATGAACTTGAAAGATTGCTCGCCATCCGGTACCGTTACCGTAAAAACCCTTACGGGAATAACTGACGATGAATCAAGACTTTACAAATTACGGAAGGTTACCGCGGCAAATCTTCACAACACACTTAGAATACTTAGATACAATAAAGCTTATAATATCAATGTTTATCGTTTTACATCAAAGCTTGTGCCCCTGGCCACTCATCCCATGGTATCCCATTGGGACTATGCCGGTGAGTTTAAGGAGGAGCTTCAAAGTCTTGGCGACTTTGTAAAGGAAAATAATTTTAGGGTAAGTGCCCATCCCGACCATTACACCTTGCTGAACTCACCTTCAAAGGAAGTGCTTGAGGCTTCGGTGCGAGACCTGGATTATCATGTGAAATTGTTTGAAGCCATGGGTCTTGAGGATTACAGGTACAAGCTTGTAATGCACATAGGCGGGCTTTACAAGAACAAGCAGGCGTCCATAGAGAGATTTATGGAAAACTATTATATCCTTCCGGGCAGAATCAAAAAAAGGCTTATCCTTGAGAATGACGACAAGATATATACTGCCAGGGACGTGCTTGATATCTGCAGTAAATTAAAAGCTCCAATGGTGTTGGATGTCCATCATCATAACTGCGTAAACAACGGTGAAAAACTTGAAGATATGCTGGAGGAAATATTTGACACATGGAAAGATGAGTATTTTCCTCCCAAAATTCATTTTTCAACACCGAAAAGCCCAGAAAGCTTCAGAAGCCATGCCGATGACATAGATGTAAATGAATTTTACCGGTTTTTGCAGATTGCAAAAGGGCTTAAAAGGGATTTTGATGTAATGATTGAGGCGAAAAACAAAGATAATGCCTTGTTGAAGCTTTCCCGGGAGCTAAAAGAATTCCACGATATCAAATGGATAGATGAAGGACATTTTGAAATCCAATAATTTCCGTGTAACCGGTTTTTGCAAAGGTTGAAAGTTGTTTTCTAAGATTTAGCAGAATTAAAGACTTTCCGGAGGTAAAAAATGCAATCAAATAATGCCGACAAAATAAAGCATCCAAATGTACTTGTGGAAACAATTAGAAGTGCCAGCAGCCGAATGAGCTTTGATGAGTATGCAAAAGTTACAGGCCTTACCAAGGAATTTATTTTTGCGATACTAAACGGAGAGATTGAAGAGGTGGACAAAAAGACATGGGATAGGCTGTCTCTAAAGAACTGATTGCTGAATCTTAAAGCTTTCGATAATTATCCCGATTTTTTTATTAATTTATTAAAAAATAATGAAAGAAAAAGGATTATAGTTGTCTTTGTCGAATTATTATCAATACATAAAGTTTGTTCGAAAGACTTGTCATGCAATATCTGTTAAATTTAAGAATTAGCCACAAATATAGCTCACAAAATACTTTTTGCATTTTACACAATATAGAAATAGATAGAGATCACCGATTAGTACAATATGGAGAAGCGGAGGTATATTGTATGAAAGTATCAGGATATCCTCTTTTGTTGTCATTCCTGTGTTTTCTAACAATCCTGACCGGATGTAGCTTGGGAGGAAAGGTGAAGGTTCCGAACGAATACAATCGTGTTCAGGCTGCTGAAATAGAAGAACCTGCCGAAGATGTGGAGATAGAATTTTGGACGTATAGCGACGGTTGGAAGGCACCTATAAGCCATTTTCAAGCGATTCATCCCAAAATAAAGATAAACCTTGTAAAATTCGATTTTCAAGCCATAGGTAATGAATACAAGAAAGCTTTGGCATCGGGAGAGGGACCGGACATCTTGTTTTTTGACAGTGCTTACTATAGTGAGTTTTCCACTGGAGAATATCTTGAAGATTTGCTAAAAGAGCCTTATTATGCGGGAAGATATGAAAAAGACTTTCCAAAGGACATGTGGGAAAGCAATAAATCAATTGACGGAAAACGTCTTTTGGCAATGACCTTTTTGACATTACCCGTTGTAACCTATTATCGTTCGGACGTAATGCAGGAAAACGGTTTTCCGGTGGAACCCGAAGAATTTTCAAAATTTATTGAGAGCAGTCAAAATCTTATGGCTATATCGAAAAAACTCAAATCCAAGGGCCAGTATATTTTTCAGATGCCTCAGGATATTATAAATCTTGCAGGTTTATATTCCGGAATATTTGATGAAAATTTAAGATTTGTAAGAAACTCCGATTTGTTTGCTGAAGCGCTGGATATGGCAAGGGAAATCAAAAGGCATGATCTTGCAATTGGTGCAAATATCGTGGAAGAAGCGGCAAAAGAGGCAATTCAAAACGGAGAATTGGTTATGGTGCTGGGAATTGGGTCATGGGGAACCGGTACTATAGCGGGCTATGCTCCCGAACAGGCAGGCAAGTGGAGAGTGGCCGCACCGCCCTTGGGGCTTAAAGCATGGTACTCGGATACCAAGCTTGCAATCAATGCCCAAAGCAAATATAAAAAATGGGCATGGCTGTTTGTTGAATATGTAGTGACCCAGCAAGAGGGCGGAGAAAATATCGATATGATTTCCGGATACTATCCGGCAAGAAGAAATCTCAAAGTTATGCTGCGGGAAAACGAATTTTTCGGCAATCAGCTTATTCAGCCGCTTATTGAGGATTTGGCTGAAGAGATGGTCCAGTACAAGCAAACTCCTATGGATGAGAGGGCTTTGGAAATATTTAATGATGAAATAGAAAAGGCGATTGACAGTAATATCGATTCCGAAAAAGTCATAAAGGATATTTCCAACAAGGTTGAAAACGAGTTGAAAAAGGAACGGGAAGCTTTACTTAAGAATAAAAAGCGGATAAAATAGACATATCAATACATAAAGAGCAAGGAGAAAGACACTATGATAACATCTGTGGCTCTTAACCCCGCGTTAGATAAAATTTATTTTGTTGACAACTTTGAGCCGGGAAAAATGTACCGGGTACGGGAAATGGTGAAGTCGGCCGGCGGAAAAGGCGTAAATGTGGCACGGGTTGCTTGTATGATAGGGGAAAATGTCCGTCTGATAGGTTTTAAGGGCGGAGAAGCGGGAAACTGGCTTGAATCACAGCTTAAAAAACTTGGTGTTTGTACAAGATTTGTTGAGGTTTGCGGTGAAACAAGAACAAACAATAATATTATAGACAGAGTTAGAGACAATGAAACTGAGGTGTTAGAACCCGGACCTTTCATATCTGGTGAGGATATGGAAAGGTTTATTGCTGTTTATAAAGAGGTTTTGGCCGATTCAAAGGTTGTTGTGCTATCCGGCGGGCTTCCTCAAGGAGTGCCTGCAAATTACTACAAGACCCTTATCGAAGCGGCAAAACCTTTTAATATTCCTGTTATACTTGATACCGGAGGGGAGGCCCTGAAGGAAGGCATAAAGGCAAAACCCCATGTTATAAAGCCGAATTTAAGGGAACTAAGTAGCCTTGCTCAAAAAGAATTAAGTGATGTGGAAGAAATTGTTGAGGTTCTAAGGGAAATTAATGCCGGCGGAATAGATATTGCAATAGTTTCCATGGGGGAGAAAGGAGCAATTCTAAGTACAAAGGATTCGTGCATTAGAGTAAAAGTGCCGCCAATAGACACGGTAAACACTATAGGCTCCGGAGATGCCATGGTGGCAGGCTTTGCAGCAGGGCTTGCAAGGAAAAAGCCGCCGGAAGAATGTATAAGGCTTGCGTCAGCCTGTGGTATGAGCAATGCACGCTTTTTGGAAATTGGTGTAGTGGATAAGAATGAAGTTGAGGCACAAAAGGGCAGTGTTATGATAGAGAAAATATTTTAAATAGATTTTACATTCATTCAGGATATCACACATATTTTAATATGTCCTTTCCAAAACAAGTTTTCAATTCTGCGAATATCCATGTATTTATTCAATATAATTTATTCTGTATTGTAATCGGCCTTATTTTAAACTTATAATTTATTATTGGGGTTGATTACAATATTGCTTTACTTATATAATAAATGAAGGAAATTAATACATGGAGGATTGAAATGTCAGATATTATTTCCACGCTTGTAAAAGAGTTTAATCTCAAGCCATTCCAGGTTGAAAACACTGTAAAGCTTATTGACGACGGCAATACCATTCCCTTTATTGCAAGGTATAGAAAAGAAATGACGGGAGAGTTGAACGACCAGGTATTGAGGGAGCTTAACGAGAGGCTGATTTATTTAAGGAATCTTGAGGCAAGGAAGGAAGAAGTTAGGCGCCTGATTGAAGAACAGGGAAAGCTTACTGAGGAAATTACGGCATCTCTTGAGAAAGCGGCTTCGCTTCGAGAGGTTGAGGATATATACAGGCCTTTCAGGCCCAAAAGGAGAACAAGGGCAACTATTGCAAAAGAAAAGGGCCTTGAGCCTTTGGCACAGATTCTTATGGCCCAGGAACTTAAAACCGGTAGTATTGAGGACATTGCCAAGCCCTTTATAAATCCCGAGAAGGAAGTCAATAGTACCGAAGATGCCATAAATGGAGCTATGGACATAATAGCTGAGGACATTTCGGACAATCCGCAGATTAGAAGTATTGTGCGGGACGTGTTTATAAAGCAGGGAGTAATTATATCCAAAAAGAAGAAGGATGAAGACTCGGTATACAGGATGTATTACGATTTCTCTGAACCGGCAGCAAAAATAGCCAGTCATAGAGTGCTTGCCATAAACAGGGGTGAAAAGGAAGAATTTTTGCAAGTCAAGATTGAAATTCCCGAAGAAGCGCTAATGGAGCGCCTTAAGTCCATACTTGTAAAGAAGCCTTTTTCAATAACATCGGAATATGTTGAAAAGGCGTTGGCGGACTCTTGTGAGCGTCTCATATTTCCTTCGGTTGAGAGGGAAATAAGAAATGAGCTTACGGAAAATGCCCAGGAGCAGGCGATAAAGGTCTTTGGGGCCAATCTTAAAAACCTTCTGCTCCAGCCTCCTGTAAAGGGAAAGACTGTTTTAGGGCTTGACCCTGCATACAGAACAGGCTGCAAAATTGCGGTGGTGGATGAAACCGGAAAGGTGCTTGATACTGCTGTAATATATCCCACACCTCCGCAGAACAAGGTTGAGGAAGCCAAAAAGATTATGAAGTATCTTATCGAAAAACACAGTGTTGACATAATTTCTATTGGCAACGGCACTGCTTCGAAGGAGTCAGAAATATTTGTTGCGGAGCTCTTAAAGGAAATTGATAGAAAAGTCTATTATATGGTGGTCAGCGAGGCCGGGGCTTCGGTTTATTCTGCTTCAAAGCTTGGAGCGGAAGAGTTCCCGGATTTTGATGTGGCTTTAAGAAGCGCTGTATCCATAGCAAGGAGACTTCAGGACCCTTTGGCGGAGCTTGTTAAAATTGACCCGAAGGCTATAGGCGTGGGACAGTACCAGCACGATATGAATCAAAAGCGATTGGGCGAGACACTGGGAGGTGTCGTGGAAGATTGCGTAAACAGTGTCGGTGTCGACATAAATACAGCATCGCCGTCTCTTTTGTCTTATATATCGGGAATAAACTCCGTAATTGCAAAAAATATTGTGGAATACAGGGAAACCAACGGTAAGTTTAAAAAGAGGGAACAGCTGAAAAAAGTGAAAAAGCTTGGCGACAAAACTTTTGAACAGTGTGCCGGCTTTCTCAGGATACCTGATGGGGACAATGTTCTTGACAATACTTCCGTACATCCCGAGTCCTATGATGCTGCAAAGAAGCTTCTTGATATCATGGGATACAGCATCGAAGATGTGAAACAAAGAAAACTTGACGGGCTTATGGAAAAAGTTGAGAAAAAGGGTGCAACAAAAGTTGCCGAAGAGATTGGCGTTGGAGTACCCACATTAAGAGATATCTTAAAAGAGCTTTTGAAGCCGGGGCGTGACCCAAGGGATGAGCTTCCCAAACCGATACTTCTTACTGACGTTATGCACTTGGAGGATTTAAGGCCGGGTATGGTATTGACGGGCACGGTAAGGAATGTTGCCGACTTTGGAGCTTTTGTGGATGTGGGAGTTCACCAAGACGGGCTGGTTCACATATCGGAGCTTAGCGATAAATATGTGAAAAACCCTCTGGATGTCGTAGCGGTAGGGGATATAGTAAAAGTCAGGATACTGGATGTTGATGTGGAAAGAAAAAGGATATCTATGAGTATGAAGGATGTTAATTAAGATGGTTTATCAAATCGTAAACAAGTAAAAAAGTTTCGGAAGAAGGTTTTAAACATGAGTAGTATTACTGCAAATATTAAAAAGCTGGGCAAAAGGCAGGATATAATTATTGCCTTTGGAGCTGTAGTATTTTTATATTGCTTTGTGGAATATAATTTGATATTTCCGGTGATTTTAGGTCTTACATCTTTTAAGGGCGGAAATATGCTGGAAAACATAATGCATATTATTCAAATTGTTTTGGGGCTTTTCTCCAACAAAAAATATATCCTCTATGGGTTGGCGGCAATATTGGTTGCTGCTTTGATGTGCGGATTTGTTTTGTCGGGATGCTTTTACAAGATGAACAACTTTTTATCAAACAGGAAAAGAATAAAGATGGAGTTTCTAAAGGGAGTCCAAAAGCATTTTTTGAGACTTTCTGTCATATCCTTTGAAGTGATTCTTTTTTCGATATTGTTTGCAGTATTTATGCTCATAGTATCGGTACCCTCCATAGCAATTACAAGGTCGCTTTTAGATGGCAAGACAGAGCTTTTGGCCCTTACGATTTTATTTGATGCAATTACTTTGATGGTTTTGTTTTTTGGAATTATGTTTTTTAGGATTTATATGTCCTTTTGGTATCCGGCAGTATTTAATTTTAAAGACAGCTTTTTCTCCATTGGCAAATATGCCGCAGATACGTATTTTTGGAAAATCGTTGTGATGTTTTTAAAATTCGATATTTTCTTTATTATCTTTGAGTTTCTTATGATATATCTTAATTCTGTGCTGCCTGTAAGCGGAGCAATGGTGTTTTTGAGGGTTTTGTTTTTGTTCTTTATAAACTGGATAGTGAAAACTCTGTTTTTCATTATAATTGTAATGTCTGTTTTCTCGGTATTTCTGGATTTTAAGAAGAAAATAGCGGAATGAGAAATGGCGGGAAAGCCTCATAAAGCTTTCCCGCCATTTTCATATTGCAAAGTTGTGTTTTCCGATTACCTTCACAATTTTCCTTGACCAAATCCATTTGCTGGTTGCGGTACTGGGGTTGTAGTAATATATCGCTCCTCCTGTAGGGTCCCAGCCGTTTAATGCATCTTTTGCAGCTTTGTAAGCAGTTTCATTGGGAGCAAGATTTATCTGTCCGTCAGACACCGCATCAAAGGCTCCCGGTTGATAAATTACACCGGCTATTGTATTGGGGAACCTGCTGTCCCTTGTCCTGTTTAAGACAACTGCCGCAACTGCCACTTGTCCGATATAGGGCTCACCCCGGGCTTCGCCGTAAACCAGGTGGGCAAGAAGGTCCAGGTTTCTGTTGCTTGACGGCTGAGCCGACGTCGTTTTGGCGGCTTGTCCGGTAGGCAGTCCCAAAGCCGCCAGAGTTTCGGGTCCCGCTATTCCGTCCACCTTCAATCCGTTTTTTGCCTGGAATTTACGGACTGCGGTATAAGTCTTATAACCATAGACACCGTCTATCTTGCCATCGTAATATTTCCAAATTGCAAGTTTATACTGAATATTTTTAACTTCCTGTCCGGTTGAGCCGTAATATGACAAAGCAGCTTTGCTGTAACCGTACAAATGGGATATTTCCTCCCGAAAGATAATGGACGCACTTAAAATTGACAGTATTGTTATTGTTGCAATGACTAATAATACCCTCTTTCGCAAAGCCATTCTCCTTTATTAAAAAATATTTTTATTTTCATAATTAAATATTGCTATTAAATATTGTTAATGTGTGAATTAGAATATTATTTGTTGTTATTTTGTCTATTTTTGATTTAAATTATTATATGTGGGAAAATATAATAAAAGGAAAATATTTAAGGAAAAGTATTTTTTTTAAGCGAAAAAGAGCAGAAGCGAGGGAACTTGTTGTAACCTCGCTATATGATTTATGCTTCATTTATTTTGATTACCTTATAACACTTAAGGTTCAAATCGGATTCTTCGGTTGCGGAAAAATTTTTATTGCTTACACAGATTTGTCCGGCAAACGAAATAACTCTTCAAATATTTCGGACACCAGAAGGTAGATAAGTACTATCAGTAAGAAGTCATCATCAATTCCTTCCGCTATTAGAATAAATATTAAAAAAAGAAGAATTATTTCATCCGAATGCAGTCTCCGGGAAAACAGCATCGACAAAGGCGATTTTCTTGCTTGCGTTGGTATTGCATCAAAAACAGGTTCGTCCTTTTCATTTGGAAGAGGAATCTTTTCAACTTCCCTTGAGGTATTTGCCGGAAGGTCGGCTGCATTTGCGGCGGCAAAACTGCTATCGGACGTATACGGAATGTTTTGTGCCGCTGCTGTACCATATCTTCTGAATCTTGGATCCCTCTTGTATGTCATTATAGTGCCCCTTTCATATAGTTTTTTCAGGCTCGCTCATAAGCTTTGTTATCTGTGTTACTTGAAACAGCCTTATACAGTTGGAAAGCTTCTTCTGCCTGTTACTGCTTAAAAACGGCTTTATCGCAGTAAGCAGGTTTATTCGCGGGTCGTTGATGTTTCTCATGGTGTCCATGATATCCTTTACTTTGCGCATCATTTCCACATTATCCTGGAGCTCATCGCTGCTTCTTTCATTTTCTTTAGTGTCAAACGGCAATGGCGAATCATGGGCTTTTATTTTCATCGGAGCTCCATCATCGGAAGGCTCTTCTTTGGGTGCTGCTTGGGCAGACTTCTCGTTGCCTGAAGAGTTTGCAAGCATGGAAAGCAGACCGGAAAGATTTTCGGACATTTTTTCATTACTGTTCAACATTTCTGCAAGCTGCTTTAGTTTATTGTTAAGATCGTCACTCATTACCCTATCACCCCCATGGATATCCTGCTTTTGCTTCCGGTACTTAAGACTATGCTACAACACTTGGTGTCTGGGATTTCAGGCTTTTTCCAGGAGTCCTTTCAACTTCTCGACAATTTCGTCACCGTGTTCTCCGAGCAGCTGTGAAAGCTTGCTAAGGTCCGCATCGGAGATTTTTTGGCGTATTTCTTCTTTGTTGATGTTAAACTCTTTTAGCTTTGATTCGTCAAATTCATTTATTTTTTCGATGAGCTCGTTTTTATCCATCTTGTTAAGTTTTCTGGAAAGTTCGTCCATGTCTCCGTTTTTTAGCATATCTATTGCTGTATTTATTTTTTTCTCAAGCATTTTTTCATCCATTTTTCCCAAAAGTTCAGACAGCTTCTTGTTGATATCGACCATTACAACCCAATCCTTTCAATATTATTTTTAAAACTTGATATTACAACAGATATAAGTCTTGAAAAATTATTATCTAATAATTTATATTTGCAAGAGAGTAAAGATAGAACCTTTTTTTAAAAAAAGAATCCCTTTGCTGAAGGGTTTTGAAATTATCCTGTGAAAAACTTTTAAAATTTACAGGATTTCAACAAATAAACTTAAGGAGGAATGGAAAGCTCTTTTAGCAGTAAAATAGCTTTAAGAATATCAGGATAAAGAATAATATTGAATCGTCATCTTTACAGTCATATTTAATGCCGCCTATTGCACTGCTGTCATAAAAAAGCAAAAGGAATATCAAAATAAAGAACAAGAGCTCGGAATTATTTGTCCGCTTTTTTACATCTGACATGTCTTTTACCTCCCGATTTATTATTCCTGCCAATGTTTACATAAGTACTATACTGTTCCAATAATAGCAGGTTACTATATTATATGTACCGGGGAAGAGAAGTGTTAATTGGTGTGTTGTGTTTTAGGAGGCATTACCTTAAGATATAAATAGGTTGATTTTTTTTAAAAAAGCATATTTTATGTATTAAGTTCTTTGATTGTGTGGTAAATAATAAAAAAACGTTTTTTGCGAGAGAGGTGCGTTTATTTGAATGGTTCTGTCTATATAACAGCCTTCGCAGAGGGAATACTGACATTTGTTTCACCTTGCATATTTCCAATGCTTCCGGCATACTTTTCATATTTGGCCGGATTTAGCGATAAGGAAGATAAAGACGGGAAGAACAAAAGAAGACTTTTGATAAATTCCCTTGGATTTGTGCTGGGGTTTACAATTGTTTTTACGCTATTGGGGGCTGCAGCTACTTCTTTGGGAGCATTTCTTAAAAATCATAGGGATATTTTAAAAATCATAAGTGGCATTGTGATAATCATTTTTGGGCTCAATTTTGCCGGCATACTCAATATAGGCTTTTTAAACAGGGAAAAACGGTTTGAGTACAAGTTTGACAGTCTAAGATTTATAGGTTCGGTCATCTTTGGATTTTGTTTTGCATTTGGATGGACACCTTGTATAAGTTATTTTTTAGCTTCGGTTCTGGCTTTAGCCGCCAATTCCGCTACAATGTCGGAGGGATTGCTGCTGCTCTCAGTGTACTCCCTTGGCCTTGGCATACCTTTTGTTGTTTCGGCCATGATTTTTGAAAGTATCAGAGAAGCATTCAATTTTATAAAGTCGAACATGAAAATTATTAATATTATTTCAGGAGTTTTGCTGATATTACTGGGAGCGGCAATACTTTTTAATATTATATAATATGATTGAAAGGGAGATGAGCATGAAGAAAGTAGGAAACATTATAATTTGGGTGGCAGTTTTGGCAATTTTGATAATCGGTGCATATGTCGTATATAACAGGAGCGATTCGGAAGAATATATAGAAGACAAAATTGCAGGCGATATAGATGGAGATATAAATAAGGATGGCACTGCTGATAACAAGGATGGCGGAACGGAAGAAGAAAACAAGATAATGGCGCCGGATTTTACGTTAAAGGATCTTGACGGCAATACTGTAAAGCTGTCGGATTATAGAGGAAAGATTGTGTTTTTGAATTTCTGGGCATCCTGGTGCGGTCCCTGTACATCGGAAATGCCTGAGTTTGAAGAGGTGCACAAGGAGTTTTCAAAAGGAGACGATGCGATAATTTTGACAGTAAATCTTACCGACGGCTTTAGGGAAACCGAGGAAAAGGCAAGGAAATTCATTGCCGACAACGGATATACCATGAAGGTGCTTTTGGATACAACGGGAAACGTTGCACAGTACTATGGTATATACAGTATTCCCACAACATATGTCATAAACAGAGATGGAAGCTTAGTCACCTATATGGAGGGGGCTACGAGGGGAAAAGTACTTTTGGATATACTGGAAAAGCTAAAATAATGTTCGGGAGGCTATGTTATGGATGACATAATAGTCGAATCAATGATGGAAAGCTTTGACAAAGATGTATTGAAAAGTGACATTCCTGTAGCTGTTTTGTTTTACACTGAAGGCTGTCATGTTTGCGATTCTTTTATTTCGATATTTGAGAGGACTGCGCAAAAATACAGCAAGCACATGAAGTTTGTTAAAATTTACCGCCAACAAAACCGGCAGCTGGTGGAAAGCTTGAAGGTAAAGAGCAGCCCTACGGTTCTTTTCTATAAAGAAGGCAGTGAGGTTTGCACCCGATTGAACGGCTACATAAGCAACGGGGAGTTTGTTGCAGCCATAGAGAGGGTTATAGGAGATGTTTGTAAAGGGGAGAAAAGGGAAAAGGTATATTGCGATTTTCTGATAATGGGCGGTGGTCCGGCAGGTCTGACTGCAGCAATTTATGCAGCCAGGGCAAAGCTTCATACGGTGGTTGTGGATGAAGGACTCATTGGAGGACAGGTGGCTACAACTTTCCATGTTGCAAATTATCCCGGCACTAACGGTGTTGTAAGGGGTGTTGACCTTATGGAAAACATGAAAAAGCAGGCCATAGACTTTGGTGCCCACATTGATGACCTCAAAGAAATATCGGATATAAATCCGGAAGGAGAAGAAAAGCTTGTAATAGCTAAAGATACGGACTATTATGCAAAGGCTCTGCTGATAGCAACCGGTGCAACTCCAAGAAGGCTTCCGGTAGAGGAAGAAAAGGAGTTTAGGGGAAGAGGCATACATTATTGTGCCACATGTGACGGAGCCATGTACTTTGATGCAAATGTGCTGGTGGTCGGAGGAGGAGAATCCGCTGCACAGGAGGCTGTTTTTTTGACTCGATATGCAAAGCATGTTACAATAATAAACAGGCATGACTATTTCAAAGCTTCAAAAACTGCCGGGGATGAAGTGCTCAAGAATCCGAACATTAGCGTTGCTTGGAATTCTGAAGTGCGAAAGGTTAACGGTGACAATTTTGTAAAAAGTGTCACCATTGAAAATACAAAAACGGGGAAAATTGAGGAAATAGAGGCGGACGGTATCTTTGTCTATATTGGTACCCAGCCGAAGACAGAGCTTTTTGCCGGCAAAGTCAGGATGAATGAGCAGGGATATATTCTAACGAATGAGGATATGGCAACAAATATTCCGGGGGTTTTTGCCGCAGGAGACGTCCGGGAGAAAAAAATCCGGCAGATTGCTACGGCTGTTGGAGACGGAGCGATAGCAGGCATAATGGCGGAAAGGTATATTAATGGAAAAATGTAAGTCAAAAGAAAGTAATTTTTGTTAAAATACACAAGGCAACAAGTTACAAAAGTACAATAACGCTAAGTAAAAATGGGGGAAAAATGCTTATGTATGACGTGATAATAATAGGAAAGGGACCGGCAGGAATTTCCGCTTCACTTTATACGGTAAGGGCAAATCTTAAAACCTTGGTTATTGGCAAAGGAGACAGTGCCCTTGCAAAAGCGGAGAAAATTGAGAACTACTATGGTTTTTCAGAGGTCATAAGCGGAAGGCAGCTCCTGGGTGAAGGCGAAAAACAGGCGTTGAGGTTGGGGGTTGAGATAGTTGAAAGTGAAGTAATCAGTATTGAGCAAAATGAGTTTTTCGAGGTATTGACCTCTAGCGATCGTTATATGGCAAAGGCAGTGCTTATAGCCACCGGGCAACCCCAAAAGAAGCTCAGAATAGAGAATCTGGAGGCCTTTGAAGGAAAAGGGGTGAGCTATTGCACTACCTGCGACGGCTTTTTCTACAACAACCTCAAAGTGGGAGTTGTGGGTGCAGGAGACTATGTGGTGCATGAAGCCATGGAACTTCTTTCTTTTACAAAGGATATAACAATATATACCGACGGAAAGGAACTGCAAGTATCGGAGAAATTTGAAGAGGCGGCAAAAAGATTTAAGATTAACACAAAAGCCATATACAAGATTGACGGAAGTGAATTTCTCCAGAAGATTTTCTTTAAGGACGGTACCAGTGAGGATATTGACGGTTTGTTTATAGCGTACGAGAGCCCATCTAGTGTTGATTTTGCCAGAAAGCTTGGAATAATTGTTGAAGGCAATGCGGTTGTGGTTGACAAAAACCAGCAGACAAACCTTAAAGGGGTGTTTGCGGCAGGGGACTGTACCGGAGGTTTCAAACAGATAGCAACTGCTGTGGGACAGGGAGCGCTTGCCGGAAAGAGAATAGCTGAGTATGTAAAAAGCTTATAAGACACAACTGAAAATTTTTGGATTGGAACAGCAAATGGTACAATCTGGATGGTTGATTTTAATTTATACATATGTTAATATGATTATAAGGTATTTTATGTGAAAGGATGTAGGAAACTATGGGTGTTGAAAGTAAAAATAAGCATATTTTTAAGCGGCACCTGTATGTCGATTTCCTTGAGCATAGTACCAAAATCAATACTATGTCTATGACCCTGTGACTTTGTCACCGGGTTTTTTATTTTATCATGAAGCTTATTTGATCAAGCTTTATAGGAATGGAGGGAAAAAAATGCTGTCAGACAACATCGTAGAATTCGACGAAAATAGTATTTTCCGAAGTTTAGGCAAAGGCGACGTTACTTTCAAAGATGCTTTTGAAGAAATTATAAAGTTTATCAAGGCAGATACCAATAGCTCATATAGAATTTCCATAGGGACTGACTCTCATGTGGGAAACGGTACTCTTTTTGTTACATGCATTCATGTTCACAGGGTTGGAAAAGGGGCTATCGGTTTTCTTCACAAAAGTCTGATGGCAAGACCTATAAAGAATCTTAGGGAAAAAATCTATATGGAAACATGCATAAGCCTTCAATTGGCGTATTTATTTGACGAGGAAAAGATTGAGCAAATATACAAGGCTCTGGGAAATGCCGCTCAATCTCCAACCAAAGGAGTGACTTTTGAGTTCCATATCGATATCGGGACAAAAGGAGAGACAAAAGCACTGATAAACGAAATGGTGGGCATGGTAAGCGGTCTTAACTTCATACCAAAAATAAAGCCGGACAGCTATTGTGCCAGTTGCTTTGCCGACAGATACACCAAAGCTATATAGCCCAACTTGAGAATATATTTTTTTTGAGGAAATTGGATAAGATTTTATTTGGATAAGAATACTGGAAGTCTCACCGGCATAAAAATATCCTATAAAGAATTTATAGTGAGGTGTCCAGTTAAATGCGAAGACTTTTATGTGTTATTACCTTATGCATCATGATATTATCCTTTTGCGCAGGTTGTTCAAATACTAACAAATTTGGGGCGGGAGACAACGAAGATGCATATGTTGCGAGTAGTATTGTACTAAATGAGGCTGATGCACAGCAGATTGCCGACAAATCTCCGATACGCCTCTATTTTGCAAATGAGGATAATTCCAAACTAAAGCTGGAGATAAGATATATACCGGTTAGCGAAGCTACCAAAAGTGTAAATCACCTTGCGGAGATAATTGTCAACGAATTGATCAAGGGTCCGAAAGTTGCCGGAATGAAGCCAACAATACCAGAAGGCACCAAACTTCGCTCGGAAATAAAGATTGAAGGGGATGTTGCCGTTGTTGATTTTACAAAGGAGTTTAGGGATAATCATCCGGGAGGAAAAGCAGAAGAGAGAATGACAATTTACTCCATTGTAAACTCATTGACGGAGCTTAAGGAAATAAGCAAAGTGAAATTTTTAATAGAAGGAAAGTCATCTCCCGAATATAAAGGAAATTTCAAATTTAATACTGAGTTTCCGAGAAGTGCACAGCTAATAAGCAACAAGGCAGAACCGGCAGGAACCGTAAACGACAACAAGGATGCAAAAGACAGAAAAGATGATTCGTCTTCCGGCAGCAAGGATGCAGCTAGCACCGGCAGTGAAGCGGAAAACGAGGGCGTCGAGACAGGTGCTCAAACATCGGAAGAGGAAGAAGTGTTTGTTGATGATTCGGTGGATAATGAGGCGCAGGAAACCTATGGGGAAATTCCGGATGATGAAAAATGGCAGGAAACTTACGATGAGACTTCCGATGGCGAAGCCCAGGAGACTTTTAGCGACGAATATGAAGATGTGTATATAGAATACCTTGAATAATCAAGGTTTATATAAACTTTATGCGGAAGATGCTGCGTTAATGGTTGCAGCATCCTCCGCATTTATGAATATTGGGACATTCGCCGCCTTCGGATTTTCTGGATTGTATAATATTTACGCTTTTAAACACAGCCTCAAGTTCGTTGCTGCCGCATTTGGGACATTTAATCAGTTTCTCGGCCCGTTCGCTCATCTTTGCCATTACATTGAACTCGTGAGTGCATTTTGAGCATTTCAAATCGTAAAAAGGCATTTTAATCTCCTCCGTTTGTTGTTTTCATTGATATATCACCACAAATATATTATACTATAAATTTCGATTAACAAAGTATAGCATTTCTTTTGACGTTTTGTTATAATAGTGAAGTCAAAGAAACAAAAGGTAACGCTTTAATTTAAAGGGTTTTGACAATTATTTTAGTTTTAAGTAGGGGGAAGGGAAAGATGAATGTTAGCGGATTGCTAAGAAGATTTTTTGCGTGGCTTCTTGACTCATTTATACTTGCCGGATTATATTTCGGACTTATAATGCTTTTAGAACTATTGGGCGTAGTAGAGCCTATAGACGCAATTCTTGAAAAATCGATTAATATATCACAAGGAATAGTAACGACAAATACTGATCTTTTTAATGGATATTACTACTTCTGGTTTTTGATACTGTTCCTGATATATGAAATTGGGTTTGTAGCTTCTTCTTTATCTGCCACTCCCGGCAAAATAATCCTTGGCATTGAAGTTGTCAGTGACAGCAAGAGCAGTATTGCCAAGGTGATTTTAAGAGCGCTTCTTAAGCTACCGGTGGTGATAATACCTCTAGTTTCAATTATTTATTTTATTATAGCGTTGGCCAATGGAAAGAGACAGTCATTACATGACAAGGTTGCCAAGACATATGTGGTTTACAAGAAGACAAGCAATAATTACTCAAATAGAATAAACACTGTAGAGTTGTTTGAAGAAATGAAAAGAAGAGGACTTCGAACTTACAGTGAGCAGCAGGCCTTAGCTGAAGAGCTGTATGGCAAAGGCGGAAAGAAATCCAAGAAATCCGGCTCATTCGGATGGGTAAGTGTGGTGTTGCTGATTGCTGCATTTGTTTTTACCGGAGTTTTTTACGGAAAAGTATTTTCGAAAATGCAATCAATGGCTCAAATGAAGTACATACAAGATATAAGGCTAAGGCAGCAAATTAAATAGACAAGTGTTTGACAAGGCAAAACAATTTATATATTAACACAGAGAAGGCAGGATATTTTTAAGGAGGTGGTAGCTATGGAGCCTGGGCCTTTACCATGTTGTTTTAATAAAAAATATAATATGTTTGGAGCCATAGCTGCCGATCTGGTGGTGTGGCTCTATTAAAGGAGGGCTGCACAATGAAGGAGATGATTCTCAACCTTATTGAGCAAGGCAAGTATGCCGAAGTAAGAAATAAGATTGCAGATATGAATGTAGTTGATATTGCTCAGCTTTTTGAGGAAATGGACAAGCAGAAGCTATTGGTGATATTCAGGATACTTCCAAAAGATATTGCAGCAGGGGTTTTTTCATATATATCCTATGAATTGCAAAAATATATTATTGAATCCATTACCGATATCGAAATCAGAAATATTATAGATGAATTGTTCTTTGACGACGCAATTGACTTTTTGGAAGAAATGCCGTCAAATATTGTAAAAAAGGTTCTGGAGAATACTGATGAAACAACCAGAAAACTTATAAATCAGTTCTTGAACTATCCTGAAAACTCGGCTGGAAGCATAATGACCATAGAGTATGTTGACTTAAAAAAGGAGATGACAGTAAAACAGGCTTTGCAGCATATCAAGGAAACAGGGATAGACAAAGAGACAATTGATACCTGCTACATTTTGGATGATTCTAGAAAGCTTGAAGGTGTAACATCAATTAGAAAACTAATATTAAGTGACGAGTCGGTAGTAATTAAAGATATTATGGAAACAGACGTAATATATGTGAATACACATGATCACCAGGAAGAGATTGCATTATTGTTTAAAAAATACGATTTTCTTTCTATGCCGGTAGTTGATAATGAACGAAGACTTGTTGGTATAGTAACAATAGATGATATTATAGATGTTATAGAGCAGGAGAACACAGAGGACTTTCAGAAAATGGCTGCTATGGAGCCTTCCGAAAAAGAATACTTAAAGACAAATGCCTTGGCATTGGCAAAGCACAGAATAACCTGGCTTTTGGTATTAATGATTTCTGCAACCTTTACAGGGAATATCATAAAAAAATTTGATGAAGTGCTGCAGACGGTTGTGGTGCTTGCTTCCTTTATTCCAATGCTAATGGACACCGGTGGAAATGCCGGTTCCCAATCATCGGCGCTCGTAATCAGAGGCTTGGCTTTGGGAGAAATAAGGACAAGGGACGCTTTGAAGGTTTTGTGGAAAGAAATCCAAGTAAGCTGTCTTGTAGGAATAGTTCTAACCTCTGTGAATTTTGTAAGAATATATTTTTTTGAAAAGGCTGAATTATTGGTAGCTGTAACTGTATGCGTAACCTTGTTTTTTACAGTTGTGTTGGCTAAAATTATTGGCGGGATTCTTCCTATCATGGCAAAAAAGCTTAAACTTGACCCTGCAATTATGGCAGGTCCGTTAATAACAACTGTAGTTGATGCTGTGGCACTTACCATATATTTTTCAATTGCAACATGGCTGTTGGGCATATGATTTTATAAAATTTAATCATAACACAGGGTCTTCCTTAATTTCATTAAGCAGGAAGACCCTGTACTATTATCACCCCGATTTTATCAAAAAATACTTTTATTACCTCGATATTTGGTATATGGACATGGGATATGAGCTATGGTATAATAAAATTGTGGCGCGTATTATGTATACTCACCTCAAATTGCGCATATTTAAATTTGGCTTAAAAATCATGTTTTTTGGATAGCTTGTATTTTTTAGCTTATTCTTTTGATTTGTTTTTCTCAGGTTTTTAAAGTGTAATTATTGGCAACGCATTAGTCATCTTTGGATTGGCTTTTTGCTTGATAAGCGTTGTCCGCCGGATTTTAAATTGCCCTATTGACACAATAAGGTTGATTATGCTGTTCTATTTTTAGAAGATTTTGATATTGAATAGTATTTTGCCGTAAATCTTGAAGTTGGTGTACTTAAATAGTAAAATGAGAAATATATATTTACTAGTGTTTTGCATCCAAAAAATAAGGGGAGAAAACATATGGGCGATAAAAAGAGAGTTCTGGTTATTTTTGGCGGACAATCATCGGAACACGAAGTTTCGAGAATATCGGCGACATCAATACTGAAGAACATTAATTCGGATAAATTCGATGTTTCAATGATGGGAATTACAAAAGACGGTAAATGGCTTCCTTATAACGGGCCTATTGATAAAATACCTTCCGGAGAGTGGGAGCAAATTGCACTTGAGGATGGGACAAGAAGTATTCCGGATAAAATGAACTTGGCGGACAGCATAATAAGCCGGCAAGATGCCCCGGGTGAGCTGGACAAATCCTTGGCGGGCGACGAAAAAGGCAAAAAGATAGATGTGGTCTTTCCGGTCCTGCACGGCTGCAACGGCGAAGACGGAACCATACAGGGATTTTTTGAACTGGCGGGCATACCCTATGTGGGCTGCGGGGTGTTGGGCTCGGCCCTGGGAATGGATAAGATTTATGCAAAAATAATCTTTGAAAAGGCAGGAATACCTCAAGCAGACTACCTGTATTTTACAAGGAAGGAAATTAATGGAGATATTGACGGTGTGGCCGGCAAAATAGAGGAAAAGTTTCGGTACCCGGTATTTGTAAAGCCTTCCAATGCCGGTTCTTCCGTAGGCGTAACTAAGGCACATGATATAAGTGAGCTTAAAGAAGCATTGATTTATGCGGCGAAATATGATAGAAAAGTACTGATTGAAGAGTTCATCAACGGAAGAGAAGTTGAGTGTGCTGTGTTGGGTAATGACGACCCTATAGCATCAACAGTGGGGGAAGTCATTCCAGGTAATGAATTTTATGACTACAAGGCGAAATACATTGACAACAGTTCAAAAATAAAGATACCTGCGGACCTTCCGGAGGAGACTGTTGAGAAGATAAGAAATTATGCAATAAAAGCCTTTAAGGCTTTGGATTGTGCAGGACTGTCAAGGGTGGACTTCTTTGTGCACAAGGAAACCGGAGAAGTCTATATAAACGAAATAAATACCATGCCGGGATTTACAAGCATAAGCATGTATCCCATGCTTTGGGAAGCATCCGGCATTCCTTATTCGGAGCTTATTGAAAGGCTTATTGATTTGGCTATTGAAAGATACAAGGACAATTCGAGGGAATATAGTGAGTAGATAAAGGACTATGCAGTTTAATCGCATTATAGTTGGGGGAAAATACTATGGACAACAGGCCGATAGGCGTTTTTGATTCGGGGTTGGGCGGTCTTACCGTATTAAAGGAGATAAAAAATTTATTGCCTCGGGAAAGTATAGTATATTTCGGAGACAGCGGAAGAGCCCCCTATGGTTCAAAATCGAAAGAGACTGTAGTAAAATATACGTTTCAGGACATCCGGTTTCTTCTAAATCAGGATATAAAAATGATTGTAATTGCGTGCAACACAGCAAGCGCATGCAGCCTGGATCAGGTAAAACACAATTTTGATATTCCGATAGTGGAGGTTGTCGGACCGGGAGCGGCAACTGCCGTCAGAGAGACTGTGAACAAGAAAATTGGGGTAATCGGTACCGTGGCAACGGTGACAAGCGGAGTTTATGAGAAAGCTATTTTGAGGCTGGATCCTGAGGTTGAAATCCACCAGAAGGCCTGCCCTTTGTTTGTACCACTGGTTGAGGAGGGCTGGTGGGAGAATGATATTGCTTTTAGAATTGCAGAGGAATATCTTTTGCCGCTTAAGGAAAAAAATATTGATACACTTGTTTTGGGATGTACCCACTATCCCCTTTTGTACAACACTATTTCAAAAGTGATGGGGGATGGTGTTAAACTGGTAAGCTCAGCTTTGGAGGTAGCAAAGGTAGTAAAGGAGATGATAAATGAGAGCAATTTGGAGAGAGATGAAAAAATAGAACCTGTGTACAGGTATTATACCAGTGACAGTGTTTATAAGTTTGAATCTCTGGGCAATTCCATTTTGAATCATGAAATACATTCTGCTGAGAAGATTGATATTGAGAGATATTAGATTTGCTAAAAAGAGCCAACCAATTAAGAACGTTTTATGTAATAGAAGCAGGAAAGTATTTAAATCTCCGGTGGGGCAAAGATGTCCCGCCGGCAAAAATGGAGGCGGAAAACCATGAATAAAAATGTTATTATTTCAGTAAAAGGGGTTCAGACTTCGGAAAATAAAGATAAAAATGTATTAGAGCTTGTGACGGAGGGCAAATACTATAAGAAAGGAAATGCCTATTATGTAACGTATAAAGAAAGTGAAGTAACGGGCATGGAGGGCACCACCACCACCCTCAAAATTTCCGACGGCGTTGTAACGTTGATGAGGTTTGGTACGGTCAATGCCCAGTTCATTTTCGAAGAAGGACAAAAACATGTGTCCTATTATGACACACAGTACGGTACATTTACCATGAAGGTTACTGCCCGTATGGTTACAATAAATGTTGACGATTCGGGCGGAGAAGTTAAGGTTGATTATAAGCTTGAAATAGATGATAATAAAAGTGGAGAAAACGATTTTCATATGTTTATTAGAGAGGTAGGACAGTTAGATGACGAATGTAGTGGAGACTATAAAGAAACAAATTGATGAAACGGTTAAAAACTCAATATCAAAGGCGGTTCAAAATGGAGAGCTTCCGGAATTTACAGTGGACGAGCTGTTTATAGAGATTCCAAAAGAGAAGGGGCACGGCGATTTTTCAACCAATATTGCCATGCAGGCGGCAAAAACGGTAAAAAAGCCACCCAGACAGGTGGCGGAAATAATTATAAAGAATATGGACACCAGCAATACATATATTGACCGGGTTGAAACAGCTGGACCGGGGTTTATCAACTTCTTCCTTACAAATGCATGGTTGTATGATGTTTTGAAGGTCATACAGAAGGAGAAGGAAAACTACGGACAGCTTGATATAGGCAGGGGACAGAAGGTTATGGTGGAGTTTGTCAGTGCCAACCCTACCGGTCCTCTTCACATGGGAAATGCCAGAGGAGGAGCATTGGGAGATTGCATTGCCAGTGTCCTTGAGAAAGCCGGATATGACGTAACCAGAGAATTCTATATTAACGATGCGGGAAATCAGATTGAAAAATTCGGTATATCCCTTGAAGCAAGGTATATTCAGCTTTTAAAGGGTGAAGATGCCATAGAGTTTCCGGAAGACGGCTACCATGGCGAAGACATTATTGACCATATGAAGGCGTATATTGAAGAAAATGGGGACAAGCTTCTTGATGTTGACGCTGAAGAAAGGCGCAAAGCCCTTGTGGAATATGCTTTGCCAAAAAATATTGAGCGAATAAAGAAAGCCTTGGAAGACTACGGAGTAAACTACGATGTCTGGTTTTCGGAACAGTCCCTGTATGACAACGGTGAAGTCCAGGAGACATTGGACATTCTTAAAGAAAACGGATATACAGTTGAAAAAGACGGAGCTGTCTGGTTTAAGGCTTCGGCTTTGGGTGCCGAGAAGGATGAGGTAATTGTCAGAAATAACGGTATCCCGACATATTTTGCTGCTGACATAGCCTATCACCGCAACAAATTTTTAAAGCGCAAGTTTGACAGGGTAATAAACCTGTTGGGTGCGGACCACCATGGGCATGCCGCAAGAATGAAATGTGCCCTGAAATCCTTTGGGATTGATCCAGACAAGCTTGATATTGTGATATTCCAGTTGGTACGCCTTTACAGAAACGGTGAGATTGCCAGAATGTCCAAGAGGACGGGAAGAGCAATATCCTTGACCGACCTTTTGGAAGAGGTAGGAAGGGATGCTGCAAGATTCTTCTTTAATACAAAAGCATCGGGAAGCCACCTGGATTTCGATTTGGATCTGGCAGTTAAAAAATCAAACGAAAATCCGGTCTATTATGTCCAGTATGCATACGCAAGAAGCTGCAGCATGCTAAGGCTTTTGGAAGGTGAGGGCTTTAAGATTCCGGATGTTGATTCGGTTGACCTGACACTCTTAAAAGCACCTGAAGAGATTGAGCTGATGAAAAAGCTTTCCGAATATCCCGAGGAGATAAGAATTTCGGCCCAGACTTTAGAACCGAGCAGGCTTACGAGATATGTTCTTGATGTTGCAGGAAATTTCCACAGCTTTTACAATGCCTGCAGGGTAAAAGGCGAAAACGAAGATTTGATGTATGCAAGAATGGTACTTGTGGACAGCACAAGAATTGTTATAAAAAATGTATTGGATGTACTAAGTATAACAGCTCCGGAGAAAATGTAGAGCATAAAAGGCTTTATACGGACGGACAAGTCTGCAAAGCCCGGCTGGCCGTAAAAGATATGTTGGTTTGGCCGGGCTTTTTCTTTTGCAATAATTTTTTATATGTTTTATTATAATTTATTATATTTGTTCCGGACAAATGTAGTATGATATAATTTAATTATAATCGTGCGTTGTAATGGAGAAATTTTTATATGGTCGATTCTAAAAATAAAAAGTATATAATTAAAGTTTTAACGCTATATCTGATAGCATTCTTTTCCTTTTGGGCTGTATATACCATACTCATAGAGCCCCTTTTCGAAAAGGGCCCGCCTCTTTTAAACATTATAGGTGGCAATCTCATAAAGCTATGTGCCTGGACTGTGCCGGCACTAATTTTGCTGAAATACATTTTCAAGGAAAAACCTTTGGATTATATAAAGCTCAGTAAAAATAATTTGCGTGGTCTTGCATACGGCTCTTTGTATGGTGTTGTAATTATAATATATGTGTGTGTCAGCAGGTTTTTGGCCAGTGGCGAACTTAAGTTCAATCCCTTCTTCAGTTTGGATTCATGGATAGGCGGGGTATTACTCATCGGATTTACCGAAGAAATCGTATTTCGCGGATTTTTGCTGCAGAAGTTTGAAGAGGCATTAGGCAGCAAATATGCCAATATAATAACAGCAGTGACATTTTTCTTGATTCATTTCCCGAAATGGTATATGAACGGTAATTTGTTTGTGGCGGAATTTATGATAAATTCCATGCTGTTTATACCCCTTTTTAGTATTCTTATGGCGGTATTGTTGAAGAAAACAGACTCTTTATGGCCTTGCATAATTATCCATTCTGCCAATAATTTTGCAATGTTTGCATTAGGCGCGTAAATTTTGGTATAATATCAGAATAAAAACATTGAAATGTTTTATATTACGCTAAAACATTTACATGCCGCAAGGAGGAGCAATTATGAAAATTAAATGGCTGGGCCACGCATGTTTCCTGTTGACGTCCGAAAACGGGACGAGAGTGGTTACCGACCCGTATGACAATACTGTGGGATACAGGATGGAGAAAATTGAAGCTGAAATAGTATCCACAAGCCACGACCACTTTGACCATAATTATGTCGATATGATTGACGGCAATGCAAAGCATGTTAAAGGAGAAGGAAAAATAAATATAGACGGGATTGAAATAACCGGTGTGGCTTCTTTCCATGATGAGTGCAAAGGAGCAAAACGGGGAAAAAATGATATTTTCAAATTCAGAATAGATGGAATTGACGTTTGTCATTTGGGAGACTTGGGACATATTTTAAATGACAAGCAGCTTCGGGAAATTGGAAATGTGGATGTGCTGATGATACCGGTGGGTGGAGTTTATACGATTGATTACAAAGGTGCTATTGAGGTAATGAACCTTATTCATCCGTCAATAACCATTCCCATGCACTATAAGACACCGGCCCTTACCTTTGAGGTTGACGGTGTGGAAAAGTTCCTTTCCGCAACAGGAGGACAGCATATCGGAAAACAGGAGATAAAGCTTACTAAAGATGAAATTGGAAATTGGCCCAAGGTTATTGCTTTGGATTATCAATAATTAATTGCCAATATGTTCATAAATATGGTTTGAAGTTGCTCAAACAGAGTATCTTGTAACAATTTATTAATAATAAATATACTAAAATTAGCCGATATAAAGTACGGCTAATTTTTTTTAGTTTTTTGATGTAAGTAAAACAGAGCAGAAAAAAGCTGTTTTGTGTGTTTTATAGCTCTTTTCGAATTCGAAAACGGTGGAGTGGTGAAAATGGAAAAAGAGTTTTCTAATAAACTGAGAATCAGGGTTTGCCTGACGATGATATTTTCTTTTATTCTGTCTTTTGCCTTTAATGTCCCCATACATGCTGAGGAAGAGCCGGAAAAAGTGTATTACGGGCTGAAAAATGCTTCCGCAGTTCTTGACAATATTAATTTTACTGATGTCAGAAACTTTGGAACATGGGCAAAGGAAGCCATTTGCGAGGCGGCAGCTTTAGATATTGTAAAAGGCTATGGCAACAGGGTGTTTGGCCGCACAAACAATGTAACAAAGGAAGAGGCAATTGCCATTATATACAGGGCGGCCGGAAGAGAAAAGGATGCTCAGCTGGCTGCAGAAGCATTGAATGCTGCCAGAAGTGATGACGAAAAAAAGACTTATGCACCGAGCATGTGGTCCGACGGATATCTGCAGCTTGCAGCCAATGAGGGCTTGATTGGCAGAGAGGACCTTGAAGATGCTTTTACTTTGGACCAAAGCAGTCTCGGAACGGGAGCATTTTTACGAAGAGCACCTGCCCAAAGACAGGAAGTGGCCTATTGGATTTCAAAGGTTCTCGGTATCGAACCAGTTTACGGACAGCAGAAAATCTTTAACAGCTTTAGAGACTGGTCCGGTGCAGACCCTTTAAAAATTCCGTACATAGAAGCAGTTCTCGTTGAAAACATAATGAACGGTGAAGGGAACGGTTATTTCAGGCCCACAGGCTATGTAACCCGGGAGCAAATCGCACAGATAATAATAAATGCGGATAAAAGAATTCTTCCGCTTTTAGGCTATGAAAAAAGAAAGGGTACTGTTGAAGATATCCGCAAGGGATACGATTTTACAGGAGAAGCCAATGTATATATTAATACATTCCATGTAAGAAACAGCAACGGTAAGCTTCACAAGATAGTAACCGAGTTTGCCGATAATAGCCGGAGCGGATATAAAAATGAGCAGGGCGGAAGTGCCATAAGACGGTCCGACACCGACCTTATCGTTTACAAGAATGGATGGATAGGCACAAGCTCTCTTTTGAAAGAGGGGGACAGAATAGAGTACATAGCCACAGCTGACGGCACTGTCAAATATGTACGGGTGATATCGGCCACATCCGATGAGGCGTATGTTGTTGCCAAGATAAGAGAAGTAAATTTAGAATCTTCCGCACTAAAGGCCACAATAGGCTTTTATCTTGAATCTCCGGATATTGACATGGATAGTATAAGTTTTGATTTTAGAAATAGCGACGGAACAGTTGATGCAGCAATGGTATACAGCAACGCTGTAAGGGTGTTTGTTGAAGGCAAGGTAGCGCATATAAGGGATATCGAACCGGGAACCGATGTAATCCTTACTGTGAAGGATAATATTGTAACCCAAATCAGCACTTTGGACTTAAGGCTCAAAGAGCAGGGTGTGATAAGCGGCATTGTTGAAGAAAACAATCCTTACTTAGGATATATAACCTTGTATAGTGAAAATGGTCTGCGTGTGGATGGGTCCCTCAATAAAATAAAAACGTACAACTATTCCAATCCGGCAGAAGTAACGGTATATAAAAATCATATTGCTGCAGAGCTTGAAGATATCGAAGGCGGTGATTCGGTGTACATTAAGCTTGACCAGAATGGAGCAATAGAGATGATAAGTGCTGTAGACAACTATGTAGTAAAATACGGAAAAATAATATCTGTAAGGTCAGGACTTATAAATGTGGCCTATGACGACGGTACACAGCAAATTCTTAATGTGGATGAAAGCATTCCGATTGTAATGGATAAAAAGCTTGTGGATTTTGATGCTGTAAAAGATGGAGACAGGGTAAAACTGCTTTTGAATATTACCGACAAAGCAACAACCCTTAAAAAGCTTACAATAGAAGGGGATGAACATTTTATCGCAAATATTTACCGGGGTGTGGTATCTTCGGTGGATGACATCTCCCAAAAGATGGTTCTTCAACACCTTGAGGTGTTTAACGACGGAAAGTGGGAGAGGACTGAGCAAAAAGGTTTTGCCACATTAAAGGTGTCTGAAGATAATAAGTTTGTTTATAACGACAATATCGTAAATGTACGCCAGGTAAAAGAGCTCCTTAGCGGAAGCTTTGCATATATTGCCGTTGAGAAAGATTATGGCGGAAGTGAAAAGGCGGTACTGGTATCCGTTAAAAACTCCAAAGACAGCGAAGCTCCTGTATTTAACGACAGCATCATATTAGCTGCTTTCGGAAACAAAGGAGAATTTACATTGGGTAAAGAGTACCTGAACATCGCCTACGGAAACGGCACAATCATTATAAAGGACAACAGGCTGGTTACCGGCAGCAGCATAAATTCGGAGGATAGAGCATATGTTGTTGCAAACAGAAGCTATGATGACGGAAAGTACTATGCCAGCGTAGTTAAGATAAATGAAAAAGTCAACTCCAATTTCTTTACGATATATCGCGGAAGGATATCAAACATAAACGAGAACAAGGACTTTACGCTCGAGTCCTACTCTGAGCTTGACGGAGTCAATTGGAAGTACTACAACACTCCACGAACCTTTAGAATCACATATGACACGCAGATTTTGGATGATGAAGGGGTTGTAGGGCAAAGGAACTTTACGGACTATGGAGATTCAAGCTATAAAAACAGGACGGTATATGTATTGACCAACGGCGCTGATGCAGTATTGATCAGTACCGCGCCTTACGGCAATATTAATGTAAAAGGCGTAATTTATGAAATTGCGTCAGAAAATTCCGAGAATTCGGAAACGGCACAGGGACAGCAAGAGCCGGAGGGCTTTATACTCCATAACTCAAAAGTCTATGATTCGCAATCGCATATGTGGAAAGACAGTAAAGACTTGGAGATTAACCTTCTTAAGAACAGCATTATAGTGAAAAACAACAAGATTTTAAAACCGTCCGAGCTTAAGAAAGGCGACAGTATAAGGCTTATAAAGAAGGATGGCGACCAGACGGGAGATGCCTACATTATATTCGTTGAATAATATATTTAGCTTTCGGAGGCGAAGCAGTATGATGAAAAGGGGATTGGCATTTATCACAGCGACACTTATAATTATATTTATGACAGGCGGTTTATGTGTATATGCAAGAGAAGGAGACAGCGGATACGAGGGAGGTATCTCCAGCGGAGAAGCAGCGGGAAAGACTTCGTTTGAATATAAAGAGGTGTGCTTTATAACCGGTGAACCTGTGGTGTTTGAAGGGACTTTGACCGTAAAGAAGACATTGAAGCAGGACAAAAACACCGGGAAAAACGTAATCACGTCAAACTACACATACAGCCTTAAGAACCTTGAAAAGGACGCGACTTTGTCGAGATTCCTGTCATATACCACTACACTTACAGAAAAGGAAAACGGACAGATAATTGAAGAGACGGCATTTGGCGGCAGGTACACCGAGGTGGTGAAAATCGGCTCCACCACTTATACTCTGCAAAATTATGATTTTACAAAGACCAATATAAAGGATCCGAAGCCGGCAGTGGATTATTTCGCCGGAAACTTGTGGGGAAGAAAGACATACAGTACCGGTACCGGCGCAAACAGTGGAGAAGTTACCGTTGAGATATCCGGAGATTATTACGGATACAATCAGTTTTGGGGAACTGTTGAAACCCAGGTTCTAAATTATATAATAGAAAGTGAGAAGAAAAGCGGTGGATCAATCGACCGCTGGGGTGGAACAGCAAGTGTAAGCATTTCGTCTACAACAACCAAGAAGATTGACTATGTGGAAAACATACCGGATGTTATTAGCTTTGAGGGAGGATTTGTAGAGAGCCAGTACAACAACAGCGTAATGCAGTACACCGCAAAGCTTCCGGAGTTTGATCACCAAGGGATGTCCACCGATAGAATGGTAGAAACCAAAGGAAGTCTCATGATTGAAAGCTTCCCAACCAGCAGAAGGCTTTTGGTGCCGGAGCTGAATCATTTGAGGGGACACTGGGCTGAAAATGATATAAAGGCTCTGTACAGCTTGGAAATATTCAAAGAAAATCCTGCAAGCTTCAATCCCCAGGCGGTTATGACCAGGGCTGAGTTTGCCGAAGCTATTGTGCTGGCCGCCAGTCAAGTTCCGAAAGACTCTCTGCTTGTTGAATCCAAAACCAACAAAAAATCTTCCAATACCAAAGAAGAGATAATTTCTCCCTTTACCGATGTAGCCACGGGAAACAAATATTTTGAGAGTATAAACACTGCATACAAACGGGGGATGATAGCAGGAAGAGGGGACGGAACCTTTGCTCCTGACGATTATTTGACTACAGCGGATGCCATTACCATATTGGTAAAAGCTTTGGGACTTGAAGGGCTTGCTCCTTCAAGCGGAGCAGTGACGGTATTCAGGGACAGTGATGAGATTCCGGGTTATGCGAGAAATTCGGTCTATGTTGCCCATAGAATCGGACTTGTGATGGGAGACGACAAAGGCTACTTAAAGCCCAATGAGTATATTACAAAAGGACGGGCAGCGGTAATTATCAATAATTTTATCGATTATATGAGAAATGATTTAAAAAAGGATTATAGGGAAAGAATAGTAAATTATTAAGTGCTGATAAATAGCATCAAAGAAAAGGGGAATCGATGTGACGGGTAAATCGTTAAAACAGTTATTATTATCTTTAGTTATCTTTTGTGTTTTAATTTCGGGAGCGGGAATTGCCTGTGCCGAGGAAATTGATAAGAAGGGGATTTCTTCGTCGGACTACTTCAAAAGCATTATGGATATGGCCCAGGATAGGTACAAAGGTGAAATAGACAGGAATCAAATGATAGAAGGTGCTTTGAAAGGGATATTCAATACAATGGATTCTTACACCGTCTATTATACAATGGAAGAAGCTGAAGGCTTTTTTACAAATATAAACGGCACCTACTCGGGAATAGGAGTGGTGATGCTTCAAACTGACGGTAAAGTATTGGTGGAACGGGTGTATTCATCTTCACCTGCAGAGGAGGCAGGCATAAAAAGCGGTGACGTGATAGTTGAAGTTGACGGCAAAAGTATTGAGGGCCTTTCTTTGGACGAAGTATCCGGGCTTATAAAAGGTCCGGAAGGTACAAAAGTCGTAATAGGCCTTTTAAGAGGCGGGACGGGCCAAATAATAAGATTGGAAGTGACAAGAAAGCAAATAATTCTAAATCCTGTTACATATAAAATAGAAGGCGATATAGGTTATATAAAGCTGGAAACGTTTAATTCCCACGCAAGCAAAGCTATGGATGAAGCCCTCAAAGAAATGGACAAGAATAATATTAAAAAGATAGTTCTGGATTTGCGAGACAACCCGGGAGGGGATGTAAGCCAGGCAGTGGCGATTGCCAGAAAGTTTGTGAAGAGCGGGCTTATTACAAAACTGGATTTCAAGTCGGAATCGCAAAAGGATGAGGAGTATTATTCCAATTTAAATAAGCTTAAGTATGAGCTTGCGGTACTGGTCAATGAAAATAGTGCAAGTGCTTCGGAAATATTGGCAGGAGCGATACAGGACTCCAAATCGGGCATTCTGGTAGGTACAACAACCTTTGGCAAAGGCAAGGTCCAAAACCTTTATCCCATACTGACACCGGAAGCTGTGGAAAAGTACGAGAAAGAAACCGGAGAAGTATTTGTAAACGGATATGATTTGTTGTCAAAGCACGGTATTTATCCTTCTGACGATGAAATAATAGGATGGGTGAAAATAACTACCGGGGAATACTATACACCCAACGGCAGGATGATAGACGGGGTAGGTCTTGAGCCTGATGTTTACGTAGAGAATGAACCGGAGGAAAAATATAAGGTTCTTGAAAATGTAAAGAAGCTTCGAAAAGTGACAAAGCCCTCTCTCAACACCGAAAGTGAGGATGTACTTAATGCGGAAAGCATTTTATTGGTACTGGGATATGATGTTGATACTCCGGATAATTTAATGGATGAAAAGACCGTCAGAGCGGTGGCACAATTTCAAAAAGACTGTGGATTATACTCTTACGGTGTTCTCGACTTTGCCACGCAGCAGGCGCTGAATGATAAATTGGATGAATTGATTCTTGTAAATTACAAGGATAAACAGTATGAAAAAGCAGTGAATCTGCTTAAGAATTAATATGGATGTGGACTGTTGCGGCTGCCTTGGAATGAGATATCAAGTTTTGCGGACGGTATAATCCCGTTTTAAAAGTCAAAGATAATATAAGAGGCGTAAAACTGTTTTTGATGTACGGTTTTGGCCTCTTTTTTATTGTGCTGTTGCAAACATATAAAATAATACATGATTAAATATGGAAATAATATTGACATGCAATTTCGTTAACTGTATAATTATTGTAAGACTATTTACATTACAATCTTTACGGTTTTAAAGTTTCTTAGTCTTTTTTGCATAATATTCCAGGACACAGATTAAATCCGATAAATAAGCTGTTAACCTTTGTAGTCCAAAGTTTCAGATTAGTGATGAGTTTTATTGGTTTGATCCTATTATTGTGATTATTTATGATTTACTTGTGGGAGACAAGTTTTTAAGCAAAAAGTGTACTTAAACTCACTTGGTTTGGAATGAAGAAGTTGTTAATTTAGGGGAGAAAATATTAGTTTTGCGGTAATATTATAATGACCGGAAAGTTTTTTTGAAAGGTTTAGGGGAGAGACTATCGTACTTTGTAATAAATAAACCGGACTTGGATTTACAAGGTTAACAGCTTTTTTATATTGTCTTCTATAATTCCATGATTAAATCAAAGTTTATTTTACAAACAATAATTGTATAAAAAATTTCTATTGACACTCTTAAAACACATATATAAAATATAATCGTATGTGTCTATATTTTATTTTTAACTACAAAATAAAAGTTTTTAAGTAATAATCAAATCAGCCGTGAAGTGCTTTCCCGGCTGAAGTTGTTTTTTCATGGAGGATTGAAATCATGTCTGTTAAGTACATTTTTGTAACCGGCGGTGTTGTTTCCGGGCTTGGAAAAGGGATAACTGCCGCCTCACTGGGGAGACTTTTAAAAGCCAGAGGTCTTCGAGTCACTATTCAAAAGTTTGACCCATATATTAATGTGGACCCAGGTACTATGAGCCCGTATCAGCATGGAGAGGTATTCGTAACCGATGACGGGGCTGAGACGGATCTGGATTTGGGTCATTATGAAAGATTTATAGATGAGAATTTGAGCAAAAACAGTAATATCACCACCGGTAAGATATACTGGTCCATCATCAACAAGGAAAGAAAAGGTGATTTTCTCGGCGGTACGGTGCAGGTTATACCCCATGTAACCAACGAGATTAAGAATAGAATTTATCTGGTGGGTAAAGAGGGCAACACCGATGTGGTAATCACCGAGATTGGCGGTACCGTGGGAGATATTGAGAGCCTGCCTTTCTTGGAAGCCATTCGGCAGGTAGCAAGTGACGTGGGCAGAGAGAATGTGATCTACATACACGTTACTCTTGTTCCGTATCTGAGCATGTCGGGAGAACTCAAGACAAAGCCTACCCAGCACAGTGTCAAAGAGCTAAGAAGCCTTGGTATACAGCCAGATATAATTGTTTGTCGTACAGAGAAGAGACTTTCAAAGGAAATGAAGGACAAGATCGGACTCTTCTGCAATATACCCGGAGAGTGGGTAATTCAGAATCTTGACGCCGAATCCCTTTATGAAATTCCTTTGATGCTTGAGGAAGAGGGGCTGGCGAATATTGTTTGCAAGCGTTTGAATCTCAATTGTGTTGAACCAGATATGGCCGAATGGTGCCAATTGGTAAACAAGCAGAAAAACCTGAGCAGGTCCCTGACCATAGCTCTTGTAGGAAAATATGTTGAGCTCCATGATGCATATCTTAGTGTTGTAGAGTCTCTCAATCATGGAGGGATAGCCAATGACGCCGAGGTAAAAATAAAGTGGATTAATTCAGAAGAGCTCAATCAGGACAATCTTGAAGAAAGTCTTTGCGATGCAGACGGCATACTGGTGCCTGGCGGATTTGGCGACAGGGGTATAGAAGGAAAGATTCTTGCAGCAAAATATGCCCGAGAAAATAAAGTGCCGTATTTTGGTATTTGTCTCGGAATGCAAATGGCGGTTGTGGAATTTGCGAGAAATGTTGCAGGTCTCAAGATGGCAAACAGTTCGGAATTCGATGTAAACTGTCCTCATCCCGTCATTGACCTTATGCCGGAACAAAAAGATATAGATGAAAAAGGCGGCACAATGAGACTTGGACTTTATCCTTGCAAAATTAAAAAGGACTCTATTACCTATAACATATATGCGGACGAGCTTATATATGAAAGACACAGACACAGATATGAGTTCAACAACGAGTATAGGGAGCTTTTAACATCAAAGGGATTGGTTTTGGCAGGTTTGTCTCCAAGCGAAAAGCTTGTGGAAATTATTGAACTTAAGGATCATCCTTGGTTTATAGGAGTTCAATTCCATCCGGAGTTTAAGTCAAGACCAAACAGGCCTCATCCTTTGTTCAAGGATTTTATAAGGGCTGCAGTGGAAAAACGCTATAATCAATAATAGAATAAAATATAAAAGTGGCTGTCCCGTAAACGGACAGCCGTTTTTAATTACATAAAAATTCGGAGAGTATTAATTTAACTAAGTTTTGCCTATTTACTTGTTACTGTCAATTTTCATTAGTTTTTTATATGAAGATGGGACACTGCTAGAGACAATGAAAATAAATACTGCAACGGCTATCATTAAGAGCATGACACATACTCCAAATTCGACAAAAGGCTCAAACAATGTGAAGGCAATCACGACCACGACGGAGAGTATGCAAAGGCTTACACCTATAATGGTAAACATGTTTTGCTTTTGAGTAGCAGCAGGTAATTCTGCATCCAAAATGGATTTCAAATCTGAAGAGATTTCGAACTTTCCTTCCTCAATGAATTTAAACCTTTCAAGCTTGGTCCCGGAATATATGAAAAGAGCTACAGCCGGAACTATTAACACCAATAACGCTACAACAGGCAGCGTATCCTTGGCATCTTGAGGGAGAGTCTGAAAAATCAGATTGCGTTCTGCCATCAATGTTAGAAATACTAAAATGGATACTCCAAGTAAAATCAGCCCGGTTCCTGCTGCAATCATATAAGAAGCTTTTTCTTTCAATGAGATAAACTCCATTGCTTCTTCAACTTCTATTACGGGGTAATTTCCATTATTCATCGATGGGGAAATATCCATTTCCTCCAAAAGCTCATCTATGTTTCCGAACTCGGAGATAACAATACCGATTGCTTCATTTTCGGGTTTTCCGCTGTTTTTAAGTTCGTGGTATCTTTCTTCCATGTTGTAGTATATCTCGTTTTTTAGGCGTTCCATTTCCTTGGTCTTCGGTAAATTCCGAAAAATGTTGTCAAGGTAGCTTTTAATAGTCTCCATAGGTTCCCATCTCCTTTACAAATTTATTGATTACTTTTTTGGTCAGTTCCCATTCTTCGCACTTTTCTTTGTAGTATTTGATTCCCTCCGGGGTTATTCGGTAGTAAGTTCTCCTTTTACCCTGAGTTTCTTCTCCATAGTAGGATTTGATATATCCGTTTTTTTCGAGACGCGCGAAGGCAGAGTAAAGGGTTGTTTCTTTCATAACATACAAATCATCTGTTATTAAGCGTATGTTTTTTGAAATCTCATACCCATAGGAATCACCTTCTAAAAGGAGGCTTAGAATAATGGTGTCGTTATAACCCCGTATTACATCACTGCTAATCACCGGAATTCCTCCTCTATTATTACTACGTCTGTCGTACTCCAACTGTCGTAGTAATATTGTAACACAACTACTACGACAGGTAAAGTACTTTTTTTATAAAAAGCTAAAATTTGATTGTCTGAATGCAAAATAATGCTCCGATGTCCTATATATAGATTTTGATGCAAATAATTTAATGTATAGTATAATTCGTTTCGAATTTGTAAACAATTATACTAAACAATAAAAGTTTATATTGTAAAAAAAATTAGGCTATGGAACCATTTTGGAATTGTAAAATAATCCTGAATTGGTTCGATTACGAGATACGGGGGGAAGAATATTATGTTAAATTCATCAAATAACACTCAAAAGAAAAAAATATTTTCAAAGGTACTTACGACGATTATTCTTTTGACAACAATTCTATCGGGAGTTGCGTTAATATCCTATTCGGAGGATGTAAGCAGCGGACTTGCCGATAATATTATCCGCTTGCACGTTTTGGCAAACAGTGATTCACCTGAAGACCAACAGTTAAAAAGGGATGTCAGGGATGTTGTAATAAACTTTATGAAGGACAAGCTCAAAAATGTCAAGGATGTGGAAACTACAAAAAGGATAATAGAGGAAAACTCCGAAGCCATAAAACAGGTTGCGTTAAATGAGATTAAGAGACAAAATAAAGATTATGACGTAAAGGTTATGCTCGGGGTATATCCTTTCCCCACCAAGGTTTATGGGGATATAAGTCTTCCGGCAGGAAATTATCAGGCTTTAAGAGTTGTTATAGGCGATGGAGAAGGACAGAATTGGTGGTGTGTGCTCTTTCCGCCGCTATGCTTTGTGGATGCTACTCACGGGACTGTGCCGGATTCTGTAAAAGATGATTTGAAACAAGTTTTAAGCGAGGAGGAATATTATCTTATTACAACAAAAGATGAAGGCGAGGATATTGATATTGAGATAAAATTCAAGATTGTAGAGATGTTTCAGACTTCGAAGATAAAAATTGCAAGTGCAATGAATAGAATGTTTCAATAGTAAAACAAAATATAATTCGATACGATGTACTTTGGACGAACAATACTGAAATTCCCTGCTGGCTTTCATAACTTCCATCAGGGAATTTTCCTATTTACCGTCAAGAAAAATGCGGCCAGCATATTGAAGATATATATGCATTTGATATATACTTTTAATATATACTTTTATTGGGAAGCATTTCTTTTTCGCAAAGTAAGCTTATGCGAACTTTTATATCCCCAGAATGAGGTGAGCTGTATGATGAGTATTTTTTTGGAGAGCTGCAGCTTCTATTTGATTGTTATTGTAAGGCTGCTTTTGGCATGCGTCCTGGGAGGAGTAATAGGTTATGAAAGGGAGAGTACGAACAGGCCTGCCGGTTTTAGAACTCACATTCTGGTATGTGTTGGCTCGGCTCTTGTCATGATAACTTCTCAGTATATTTTCAATAATTACAAGGGATTTACCAACATTGACCCTGCACGTCTTGGAGCTCAGGTAATCAGCGGCATAGGTTTTTTGGGAGCGGGAACCATAATACGCGAGGGTGCAAATGTTAGAGGTCTTACTACAGCCGCAAGCCTATGGGCGGTTTCCTGTGTCGGAATTGCAGTGGGAATCGGTTTTTATGGAGGAGCGGTTATATCTACCGTAATTATTTATATTACGCTAATTTTATTAAAAAGAACAGAAAAGCATATCACCAGGAAAAGCAGGTTGAATGTGTTTTATATACAGACAGAAGATTTACCCGGACAAATTGGTACAATAGGCTGTGTATTCGGTAAGTACGATACAACAATAAGAAATATTGAGTTTATTAATGACGATAAAGAGAAGGATGTTTTAATAAAATTTGTGGTAAGGATTCCTAATGATGTGTCAAAAGAAAAGATAATGGATGAACTTAGAGGTGTTGGCGGAGTTAAAAAGGTTACCGGGCAATAATATATAGCGGGCGCTGTGCAATCAAAAAAATTATTTCAAAATGTTTGACTTTTTTCATCCTTTACCCTATAATTCATTTGTTTACAATTTTTTTGTGTTTTCCAAACAAGAAAGAGGGGATTGACAGTGCCGAGAATGAACCAGCTTAAAACACCGGTTTTTGATGCTGTAAAGAGATATGTTGACAGCAATGTGATACAGTTTCATGTGCCGGGTCACAAGCAGGGAGCTGGCCTTGCGGAGCTTAGAGAGTATATTGGCGAAAGAGCACTTCAAATGGATGCAAATGGAATGGAGGACCTGGATTTTGCGAACAACCCCACGGGGGTTATTTACGAATCGGAAATGCTGGCAGCTCAAGCGTTTGGAGCTCAGCATGCTTATTTTTTGGTGAATGGAACAACATCCGGTGTTCAGGCAATGATTATGAGTGCTTGCCAACCCGGAGATAAGATAATTATTCCGAGAAATGCGCATAAGTCCACGATAGGTGGAATTATATTGAGCGGTGCGATGCCGGTGTATGTACAGCCCGAAATAAATGAAAAATTGGGCATTGCCATGGGAATTACGGAAGAGAGCCTCAAAAAGGCAATAAAGGAGAATCCCCATGCAAAAGCTGTGTTCATTATTAATCCGACTTATTACGGAGTGGCTTCGGATTTGAAATCTCTTGTAAGAATAGCCCACAGACATGAAATGGCTGTTTTAGTGGATGAGGCTCATGGTGCGCACATGTCTTTTCATGATGACTTTCCTCTGACGGCAATGGAAGTCGGCGCCGATATGAGTGCCGTAAGTACTCACAAAACGGCTGGTTCGCTGACACAAAGTTCTTTGCTGCTTTTAAGGGGAAATATGATAAGCCCCGAGAGGGTAAAGCAGGTTTTAAACCTTACGTATACTTCCAGTGCATCATATCTTTTAATGTGCTCCCTTGATATTGCGAGAAAACAGCTTGCCACAAAAGGAAGCGATATGCTGGAGGAAACCTTAAGACTTGCGAGAATGGCAAGGGATGAGATAAATAAAATCGAAGGCGTGTATGCCTTCGGAAAAGAGCTCATAGGGACTCCCGGATGTTTTGATTTTGATGAAACAAAGCTGGGAATATGCGTATCTGGCCTGGGGTACACCGGTTACGAGATGGAAGCGAAGCTTAGAAAAGAATATAATATACAGATTGAGATGTCGGATCTTTCAAATATATTGGCAATAGTAAGCATAGGAGACAAGGAAGAGAATTTGACAGCGCTTATAAACGCATTAAAAGACATTTCTGAAAAGACCGAGAAAAAGGAATATCCCAAAACACCGTTTATTCCCCAGAATCCCAAGATGATAGTTTCACCGAGGGATGCATTTTACAGTCCTAAAAAGATAGTTCCGCTGGACAAGTCTGTAGGGGAGATAGCCGGAGAAATGGTTATGGCCTATCCTCCGGGCATTCCGGTGGTATGTATGGGTGAAAGAATTACTCAGGACATAGTGGATTATATAAAGATATTAAAGGAGCAAAGAACCCAGCTTCAAGGAACGGCGGACCCGTACATAAATTCCATAATGGTTCTTGGTGTGGATTGACAGTCCACACTTTTTTCTTTAGTCCAATTTAATTGCCAAACCAATCACTTTTTGGTCTAATTGTCCTTATTTCTGAATAGAAATAGGACTATGACAGGAAAAAAGTACATGGCATAAGCATGTGCCGATAAGGCAAAAGGAGTGATTGGTTTTGAGTATTCTAGAGTCGGCTCTACAGGAACTCAACATGAGCAGAGTTAAATACGGCCTGAGTGAAAGAGAGGCGGAGCAAAAGTATAAAAAATATGGTCCCAATACCTTGGAGGAAAAGAAAAAGATATCTCCTTTAAAAATCCTCATTGCTCAGTTTAGTGATTTTATGGTGCTTATTCTTCTGGCATCCACCTTGATTTCGGCTTTTATGGGGGAACTAACCGAAGCGATAACCATTGTGTCAATCGTGATTCTTAATGCACTTATGGGATTTATTCAGGAGTACCGAACCGAAAAGACCTTGGAGGCATTAAAAGGGCTTGCGGCGCCGGTAGCTAAGGTGGTAAGAGATGGAAAAAATGTGGAAATACCTGCGGAGAGAGTTGTACCGGGGGACCTTGTGTTGCTCGAGGCCGGTGATAGGATTCCGGCAGATGCTGTTTTGATAGAATCCCACGGACTGTGCGTGGATGAGTCTTTGCTGACCGGTGAATCCGTGCCGGTGGAAAAACAGGTTGAGACAGGCGGCAGAAAGAGCGCAAGCCCCAATGAAAAAAGCAGTATGGTATATATGGGGACGGTTGTAACCAGCGGAAGAGGCAAGGCTGTTGTCTGTTCTACCGGAATGATGACTGAGATGGGAAAAATTGCCGATATGATACAAAGTATAGAGACAGAACAGACACCTCTTCAAAGAAGACTTGATGCTTTGGGAAAATACATTGTTTACGGATGCCTCATCATATGTGCAATAGTTACGATAACCGGCATATTAAGGGGAGAGAAACTCTTTACAATGTTCCTTTCGGGTATAAGCCTTGCTGTTGCTGCAGTACCGGAGGGACTTCCGGCTATAGTAACCATTGCTTTGGCTTTGGGTGTTCAGAGAATGTATAAAAGAAATGCTTTTATAAGAAAGCTTCCGGCTGTGGAAACTTTGGGATGTGCCAGTGTTATATGTTCGGACAAAACGGGCACTCTTACAGAGAACAAGATGACGGTAAGGAAAATCTATACCAATGGAGGCTTTGTGGAGGTTAATGGAAGCCCTCTTAGCAGTGAAGGCGAATTTATCTCGCTTAATAGAAAAATCGATCCCGAAAATAACGATTCTCTAAAAACTACTTTAAAAATAGGAGTTCTTTGCAACAATGCGTCAATGACAAGAATAAAGCAAAACAAGTCCTTTGGGAAAATAGCATCGCTGATTCCGAAGGCAGAAAAATGGGAACTTAGCGGAGACCCTACCGAAGCTGCGCTTCTCGTGGTCGGAGCAAAAGGGGGATGTACCCAGGAATTACTAAACGAAAGCTATATGAGGATTGATGAAGTACCTTTTGACTCCGATAGAAAGTGCATGTCGGTAATATGCGAAAATGACAAGGGAGAGGTTTTTGTTTTTACCAAGGGTGCTGCAGACGTAATAATTGAGAAATGCAGCAAGATATATACATCAAAGGGAGTTGTGGGTTTGGACCCGGCTGGAGTTAAAAGAGTGCTCAAAGCAAACGACGATATGGCAAATGAAGCACTAAGAGTATTGGGAGTAGCTTTTAAAAAGCTTGATTCCAAAAATTACAGGTTGGACGATGTAGAAAAGGACCTTGTGTTTGCAGGATTGATAGGAATGATAGACCCGCCGAGAAAAGAGGCGCTGGATGCCGTGCGAAAATGCAAGCTTGCAGGAATAAAACCGGTAATGATTACCGGAGATCATAAAATAACCGCAGCGGCTATTGCAAGGGAGCTAAATATAGCATCTGAAGGCGACAGGGTGCTGACGGGAGCTCAATTGGAACAGATGGATGACAAAAGGCTTGAGGAAATGGTGGATGAAGTATCGGTGTATGCCAGAGTTTCGCCGAGGCACAAGCTGAGGATAGTAAGGGCGCTCAAAAAACGGGGACACATTGTTGCAATGACTGGAGATGGCGTAAATGATGCTCCGGCAATCAAGGAAGCCGATATCGGCGTGGCTATGGGGATAACCGGTACGGATGTAACGAAAGAGGCATCTTCAATGATTCTCCTTGACGATAATTTTGCTACAATTGTTGCAGCTGTGGAGGAAGGAAGGGTCATATACAACAACATCCGCAAATTTATCCGATATATGCTCTCCTGCAACATTGGAGAGGTACTGACCATGTTTGTCGGAACTCTTATAGGTCTTCCTCTGCCTCTTCTGCCGATTCAGATATTGTGGGTCAACTTGGTTACGGACGGACTTCCGGCAATAGCATTGGGGCTTGAACCGGGGGAGAAGGATATTATGATGAGGCCTCCGAGGGGAGCAAAGGAGCATATATTCTCCAATGGATTGTGGCAACTTATAATATTTAGGGGCACTCTTATAGGCTTTAGCACTTTAGCGGTATTTGCAAGTATATTGAGCTTTACTTCCAATGTTCATCTGGCAAGAACCGCTGCTTTTGTAACCTTGGTTATAACCCAGCTTATACATGTCTTTGAGTGTAAGTCGGAAAGAAAGAATATATTTGAAATACCGATTTTTAACAATATACCCCTTACACTGGCAGTTTTGTGTTCGCTTATAATGATACTGGGGGTTGTGTATATACCGTTATTCCAAGGAATATTCAAAACCGTACCGTTATCTATCAATGACTGGATTTTAATCGGCGGATTTTCGGCATTGGGTCCGGTAATTTCAAGCTTTTTCAGAGTTAATTACAAGTACATAAGGAGATAGGTAAAATACGAAAAAAATTTAAAAATTTTAACCTTTTTGTAACCATTTTATACGAGTATTAATATATAATAAAATCGAAGTACTTCAATAGAAAAAAATAAAGATTGGCTGTTCTTGTATACAAGAAGTGGCGATAGCGGCCGTGGAAATGCTTAGCAAATAAATGTAATATGGTTTTGAAACAGATTTTGCATCGATACTTGAAACTATATAACAAATATAAATACAGTCATATAAAGAATCATACCTTGTTGTAGATGCGCTAATATTGGAAGTTGATTTTGTCATAAATAAATACTAAAAGAATTGGCACAGTATTGCATCCTTCATTGCTTTTATACTTACCCTCATACAGTCAGAAACAAGTTTTTATAAGGCTCATTGCGCGCGCGTAATTATATATAATATTTAAATGTTATAAAAAGTGTTGTAAAAAGCAATAAATCAAGGGGGAAAATCTTAGAGAATCATTGGTTGTGTAAGTCTTAGGCATTGTAAAGTCCGTACATAAAAAGTATAAGTTGTTGGATGCTTTTAAACTGATATTAGAGAGAAAAAACATTCTGTTTGTGGTGCAAGACTTGCATGGGGCGGAAAAGCTGTTGAGAATCGCGCCATGAGCAGCATGGTGATGACTTGAGTTGAAGTGGGAGTTAATATTGTACAATATTAAAAAGAACGGTGGAATGAGTTTTTAAAAATTACGGGTGATCACCCCACCGGCAATTAAAATACTGAATATATTGATGATGTTGAAGAAGTTGTTTTAAAGCAGCAATCCTCCTATAAAAATTTGGATTAGTCCCGCATTGCGGGACTGGCATTTTCTATATAATTTCTTCAGGTAATTTACTTGGACAACGTTTGCAGCATATACATTGCACAAACTGCGTTGTCTTTATTTTATTTAACTTAATATATTATCCGGCTATTTTGTATTCTTTTACATCTTTAGCGATGGATTTTCCGATGATAATCCAATCCGACTCATAAATGTGGCTCATCGTCATAACTTTCTGCATCTTTCCGTTGAAGTAGCGCCAAGAATAATTTTTGTGCAGAATCTGGATTAAATGTGATTTCTCTGGTATTATAATAAGTATAAAGACGAATTGTTTTTGCAACTAGCCCGACATAAATAAATTCTATTATATAACCAAACGCCTCATAAAGTGTTTACTGTTTGCAAATAAAGGCAAAATACTCTGAAAAGTAAATATGGGACTCTGATTTTTCATTATATTTATGTATAATAAATTAATAATAGTTCAATGTATTGCAATAGTATGAAAGATATCGTAATTTCCAAAAGAATGAGACTGTACTGCGTTATTATATTTGAAAAGGAATGGGTTTTTATGGGGGCTAAAGTATTAATTGTTGAGGATGAAAACGATATAAGGAGCTTTATGGTGAGGATCCTTAGCAGAAAGGATTTTAATGCAATTCAGGCAGAGACCGGTAAAGAAGCCTTGAGGCTGGTGGAATTGGAAAAGCCGGAAGTTATATTGCTGGATATAATGCTTCCTGATATTGATGGCTTTGAGATATGCAAAAAAGTTTCCAAGGAGCATCCTGAGATATCAATAATAATGGTTACGGCAAGGGGCGAGGATATTGACAAGATAAAAGGTTTGGAGCTTGGAGCCGACGATTATATAATCAAGCCTTTCAACCCTATGGAGTTGGTGGCGAGAATAAGAGCGGTTATCAGGAGGACGAACAAGGCAGAGAATTCAAACGAAGTTGTAATAGGTCCCTTTAAAATCGACTATAATTCTCAAAAAGTGTACAAGAACGGAGAAAACTTGGAGCTAACGCGAAGGGAATTTTGTTTGCTGAAGGTATTTGCGAATAACCTGAACAAGGCTTTAACCAGAGATGAGATTTTAAACTGGGTGTGGGGTGAAGACTATGTGGGAGATACCAAGACTGTTGATGTTCACATCCGACGACTTAGAGAGAAAATGGAGGATGACCCTTCAGAGCCAAAATATATAGAGACGGTTTGGGGGAAAGGGTATTTATTGAGAAAGGAAGATTGACTTGCGGGGAATCAGGGGCAGAATTGTCGGAACTTATCTGGCTATTACTTTTTTATCGGTAATGTTTTTTGAAATTATTCTGATTTATGGACTTACAGAGTTTTATTATTCAAGTATAGAGTCTGAGTTAAATCGTTCTGCACAATCAATAATTCATAATTACAATCAATATCTCAATAATTATGATTTGTCCAAGGATGCAAAAATATTGTTGGAATCCACGCCGGGAAATACTGTGGCGCAAGTTCAGATAATTGATGATAAGGGAATTCTGCTTGCCGATTCCATAGACCCTTCGATGGAAGGAGAGAAGCTTGACTATTACGACATCAATATGGCATTAGGCGGAAAACAAGCTGTTTGGAAGGGAAAGATACCCTTGACCGGTGAACCGGTTTTTTCGGTTTCCTGGCCCATAACTCATTCGGACAGTGAAGAAGTGATTGGAGTAGTAAGAGTAATTACAACTCTTTCCGATGTAAATGAAATATTGAAAAATCACATACTCATTCTTGTTACTTTGGGATTTTGCATAGTCTTTTTGATTTTTTTTACAGGTTTGGCTTTGACCAATACTATTGTAAAACCTGTCAAAGAAATAACATCTGCTGCGAAAGTCATGGCACGGGGCAGATTCGATGTACGGGTGGCCAAAAGGTATGACGATGAAATTGGAGAGCTTGGAGCTACTTTGAATTATATGGCGCAGGAATTGTCCAATCATCAAAAAATGAAAAACGATTTTATCGCCTCAATTTCCCATGAACTTCGCACGCCTTTGACATCAATAATGGGATGGATAATCACAATTAATTCCGAAGATATTGAAAGTAAAGAGGAACTGAAGGAAGGGCTCGATATAATTGAGAGAGAGAGTAAAAGGCTGGCTGACCTTGTGGATGAACTTTTGGATTTCTCGAAATTTGATGCCGGAGTTATTACATTAAGAAAAGGCGCTGTGAATTTGGAAGAGCTTTTAAGATACATAAAAAGGCAGATGGAGCCTAGAGCCGAGCGAAAGGGTATAACTATGACGATAGATATTGATGAGGGACTTCCGGTGATTGAAGCGGATGAAAATAGGCTAAAACAGGTATTTATAAACATTATTGACAATTCATTTAAATTTACACAAAAAGGCGGGTATATCGATATTATTGGCAGAAAGAGGGAAAACTGTGTTTTGGTAAGAATAGAGGATAGCGGTTGCGGCATCCCGAAGGAGGATATACCGAAAGTTACGCAAAGGTTTTTTAAAGGAGATAAAACTGTTTCGGGCAGTGGTTTGGGACTTGCCATTTGCGATGAGATTGTAAAACTTCACAATGGTGAAATAAACATCGAAAGCACTGTCGGAAAAGGTACAACGGTGGATGTAATTCTTCCGGTGTAGCTTCAAATTTAACCTTTTTGTAATCTTTTTTTTTGCTTCATAATGTAAAATTATAACGAGATAAATGTAAATCGGAGATTTTACAGGCAATAGAGAGGATAAAGATGGGAAGAATACATACAAGCATAAAATTGATGTTAACAAGTGCAATAATTATATTTGCGGTTGCAATAACAGTTTTGGTGACAGGCTGTGATATTCTGCCGCCTCCTGCCAGCGCTATAAAGCCTCCGCAGTATATAAATGTTTCTTCAGGAGAGGTTGAGGACCCAAAAGCAGTAGCACGGAGGTTTTTGGCTCCGGGTACACAGTTTTCATATTCTCTCCAACCAAAAAATGCTGACGCAGTTAGAGAAATTGACATTGATGGGGACGGTAGGACAGAATTGCTGGCGCTATATAGGGGAAGAGACCTTAAAGACAATGGCGCTGAAGTGTTTGGCGTATTTATACTGAAGCAGGACAAGAATTCTGACTGGCAAATTTTTTGGCAGAAGCAGTATACTTCCAATATTGTGTCTCTCGACTTGGCGGATGTCAGGGATATTACCGGCGACAATTATCCGGAATTGCTTATAGGGTGGAATATAGGCTACAGATTGGGTAGCAATCTTGATATATACTCACTTAAAGAAGAAGGGGAACCCAAGCTGATTTCCAACCTCAAGTATTCTGAATTTGTGGGCATTGAAGACAGAAGAGGGATTAACAATGAAATCAAGCCTGTACTGATGCTGTACTTGTTTGATGAGGAAATGTACGAGTCGGAGAGTGAAGGCAGAAAGGATGAATACTTTTGCATCCTGCAATGGGAGCATAAGGAATGGATGGGAAGCGGACTTATAGAGGTTGATGATTTCTATGCGGGCTACTATGAAAATATTATTGAGGAGCTGAAAAAGAACCTGCAAGGATACAGGAACGATTACTACCGATGGTATGTTCTTGCCAAAGCCCAGATGAGGTCGGGAAAGCCCTTGGATGCACTTGAATCTATCGACAATGCCCTGGAAATCACTCAGAAGTATATTGACAGGCATGGAGACAAAACCGTCAGAGAGGTTATTAAATATCAGAAAAAATCAAAAATACTTAAAGCTGAAGCATATGCTAAAATTGGAAAATATCACGAAAGTATAATTGAATCCAACTATGCAATGGCAAACTATGGCCTTGACGATGAGGAGCTTGTTGAGGTCTATCTCAACTTGGGATACGCATACATAGGTCTTAAACAGTATGAAACAGCCGGATTGTTTCTTGAAAAGTCATGTGAAATAGCAGAAACTGCCTACAAGGAGGGAACTGCATTATACTTGTTGAATTCATATAAGGCCAAAAAAGAATTGGAATACATCAAACCTTTTCTGACATCTTCCGACTAAAACAGCCCTTGGATTTATTCGCTTTTCCTGGTAAAATGGTTAGTATGAATAATCGCGGCACGACAAATTATGTTTGATGCTTAACAGAGGAGTGAATTTATGAACTTATTGGACAAGTTGGAAAGGAAATTCGGAAAGTTTGCGATAAAAAGGCTTCCGATGTATATTGTCATACTGAATGTGTTTGTATATATGTTGAACCTTCTTGACAGCAGGTATATAAATTATTTGTATCTTATTCCGTCCAATGTTCTTAAGGGTGAGGTTTGGAGACTGGTGACATATATTTTTATCCCTCCGCTGACCTCAATGGAAGATGTCTTGTGGATGTTTTTAGCCGTATATTTTTATTATATTATGGCAACGGGTCTTGAGAATGAATGGGGCAGCTTTAAATTTAATTTGTACTATTTGCTTGGCATGATAGGCACGACCATTGCGGCATTTTTTATTCCGTTACCTGCCACAGCAAACTTTATAAACTTGTCTATATTTCTTGCATTTGCATATTTGTATCCCGATTACCAGATTTATTTGTTTTTCATTATACCGATTAAAATCAAATATTTAGGATATATTTCATGGATTTCCATTATTTATTTGCTTTTAACATCGCCATTAATTATGAAGCTTTATATAATTATACCGATAATGAATTTCTTCATATTCTTCGGAAAGGATATTTTTATTAGGTATAAGACCAGGGGTAGTTCGGTATACAGAAAGACCAAGTACATGGGCACCTTCAGGGAGAAAGCGTATATTCACAAATGCACAGTATGCGGTATTACGGAAAAGGACAATCCGGACATGGATTTTAGATATTGCATGACTTGCGAAGGGAATCGCGAATATTGCATGGATCATCTCAAAAATCATGAACATATAAAGCAATAGCGGGAATAATTAATAACGCTGAGAATGAAGGGTGCACTTAGCATAATTTAAATAGAAGAATATTGCAAATCGGGACTTGAATATCTATTTAGCCCCCTAATAGGTTTGGAGAAAAAATGCGAATATGTTAGCATAAATAATAGAAATAGGGGGTAATAAAATGGCTAAAAAACAATACAGTGTAGAATTTATAGAACAAGTAATTAAAGAGGCTCAAGAAACTAATAATGTAGCTTTGGTAGCCCGTAGATATGAGATTTCACCAAGTACAATCCATACTTGGATTAGGAAAAAACGTCAAACTGGCTCTGTATCATCTCTACCTAAAGCTAAAGAAACACGGTATAAAGCTATGGAAAAGCATCTTAAAGAAGTAAGTACAGAAAATGATAGGTTAAAGCGTCTAATAGCTGAGAAAGAACTTGAATTAGCAATTTTAAGGGAATTGAGAGATAAGGTAAACCCTCGGTAGCCGACAAAGTTTTAATTGCTCAAAGGTGGATCAAAAAAGGATATAGTATAACTATTGTCCTCGGCTTTGTCGGTTTATCCTCATCCACCTACTATTACTGTATTGGTAAAAATGATATAAATAGTGAAAATAAAGCTAACCATAATAAACCAGGGCGCAAAATCTCGGGGTATACTCATGACCAAAAAGGTTGCAAAATACCCGATGAAACCGTAAAAGAATACCTCTGTGAGCTTATAACCGGTGATGGTTATCCCTATGGTTATAAGAAGCTTACTGTTTGTTTGCAAGAGGATCATCTGCTAGTAATTAACCACAAGAAAGTATATAGATTGTGTAAAGAACTAGATATTTTGCGTCCTCAAAGAAAAATATATCCCAATCGTCCCAGAAAGTTAGCTAAACGTGAGAAAGTAACCGGTTCCAATCAACTATGGCAAATGGATATCAAATATGGATACATCATAGATAAAAAGCAATTTTTCTTTCAGTTATCTGTGATAGATGTCTTTGATCGAACAATAATAGATTATCATTTAGGTCTAAGTGCAACAGCTAAAGATGCCAGCCGAGTATTGGAAACTGCACTAAAAAAACGGTGTTTAAAACCTGGTGATAGTCTACCCATAATAAGAACAGATAACGGGCCACAGTTTATTGCTAAAGATTTTGAAAAGACCTGCCTTAAATGGAAAATAGAACATGAACGAATTCCTGTAAAATCGCCAAATCTCAATGCTTATATAGAATCATTTCATTCCATACTGGAGGATGATTGCTACAGCCGTTATGAATTTGAAAGCTTTGCCCATGCTTATAAAGTGATAACAGAGTATATGGATTATTACAATAATAGACGGAGGCATGGCAGCATTAATAACATGACACCAAGCCAGTTCTACAAGCTATGGTTAGATAATGACCCTAAAGTTTCTTTAGAAATGGTTGCATAATCTTTTCTTAACCAAACCCTAAAAATAACCCAGTCTGGCTGACGAAGGGTGTCAAGGGTGCGAAGCAGGCTTTAGCCCTTGCCCTTGACGCCATGAGGAAGACAGCTAAACTTGTAATTGGGTTGGTTAGGTATGAAAAATAATGAAATTTTAAGGTAGAAAAATTATTACGCAGATAATCTCCAATTATAGGGGGTCAACCCGATATATTTGTGAAAAGTAATAAATTCTTGATATCACATTTCTGCCATTTATGCTATAATATTTTACGTATTCGCATATTTGTCTAAAGGACAAATGTCCAATACAAATACAACAAATAACAAATAGGAGGTAAATGTCAATGAGGAGTATTGCAAGAAAGATATCCGTGTTACTGGTTGTTGCAATTTTGGCTATGTCAATGGTTGCATGTACCAGTGATGAAATTGCGTTAATTGAAGCTATGTCGAAGTCATCTCAAATTACATCCTATGAAGGTAATTCGAAAATTCAGCTGAGCTTTAAAAGCAAAGGGTTTTCTGAGGAGACTCAAAAAGTGTTGGATTTTATATCTTCATACCTTGACGGGTTTACTCTTGATATGAACCAAAAGTATTCATCCAGTGATGACAGGGCAATAGCTAAAATTGCTATGGACGGCAACTTGGATATGCAAGGTCTGAGCGTTAAATATGGGTGCTGGACGGACATGGATTTAACCGGTGAAGAGCCTCGCATAGTACAGATTGTTGAACTTCCGCCTGCGATTATCCAACCTATTTTAACGTTTGCAGATATAGGAAAAAAGAAGTATATTACTATTGATTACGGTGCTCTCTTAAATCAAGAAGACATGGATATAACCCTTGACTTTAAGAGAATAGCGGAAGGCAGTGTAGAGCTGCAGGAGATGCTGTTGGACTTTATCAAATCAACTGCAAAAGACTTTGAACCTGGTATGGTGGTGGTAACCAAAAAGGGTTATACTGTTACCGACAAAGGTGAAAATGTGACAGAATACGAATTGAAGCTAAGCGATGATTCGGTTAAAAAACTGTTGCATGCCTTAATAAATGATGTCATATTGCAGGAAGAAACAATAGAGTTCGCTAAAAAGTATATGGAAGCAACTATAAACATATATGACTTCCCGGAAGATGCAAAGCAAGAAGCGATGGACGTAATAAACGGAGGTTTGGATGAGGTTGCAGCGAATCTTGCTACATATAGAGACACTGTGACACAAGTATTTGATGCAATAAAAGACATCAAAATATTTGGTGATAATGGCATTACAACAAAATACTATATAAACAAAGACGGTTTCCTTGCAGGAGGAAAATCATCTGTAGACATTGCGATAAAAATGTCAGACTTGGCAGCATTATTAGGCAAAAACATTGATGAAGAAGATTTAAACGGTGAGCTTTATTTAACAATGGATTTCGAAGATTCCATTTACAATATAAACAAAGAAGTATCTGTAGAGATTCCGGAAGTAACCGAAGAAAATTCATTTGATATTTTCAACGTTGTATTGGAAAAGTATTCAGGTATTGGTTTTATTCCGGGTATCGGAAAAGAGGAAGATTCGTCATATGAAGTTCCGGTTTTGTCGGACGGAATTAATGTGGTTATGAACGGAAGGGTGGTATCTTTCCCGGATGTAGAGCCTCAAAACATCAATGGAAGGGTACTGGTTCCAATAAGAACCATATCTGAGGAGAGGGGAGCTGACGTATCCTACGATGCCGAAACAAAACAGGTTCTCATTGTAAAAGGGGATACTGAAATTCTGCTTACACTGGGCTCGCAGGAAGCTTACGTTAACGGTGAGCTGATAATGCTCGATACACCTGCAATGGTTATTGAAGGGCGTACAATGGTTCCGGTGAGATTTGTGTCCGAGAATATGGATGCAACGGTTGAATGGGACGGAAACGCCCAGATTGTATATATCTTTTATTGATAATGTAAAATAAATAAAGTCCCATGGGCTTTTGAAACGAGAAGAAAGGATAACTGTTTTTTAAGGCGTTATCCTTTCTTTATTTTCATAAATACATGAAAATAAAGAAAATCGCCGAACTAATTTTTTGCACAAGTTATCTTACGATGAAGCAGCAATCTTCTATCTCAAGACGCTTTCAGCCTTTAAGAGTGGGAAATTCAATGTGCGCATAGATATAAAGCTTTAAAAATCTGAGATTGTTTGGTAAAATTAAAGGCAGTGATTAATTTAGTTAATTGCAAGGAAGCTGCTTTTTAAACAATCATCCATTTCAAATCAATTACAAAGGGGGAGAAAGAAAAAAATGAAAAGGGGAAAACCGCAAAAATTAATTGCTTTGTTGCTGGTCTTGGGTTTCATCGTCAGCAACTTTGCAGTGACAGCTTTTGCAGCTGAGACTGTGAAACCATACTGTACCAGAGCTTCAACGCCGGTTATGGCGGTGAATCTTGGAGGAAATGAAGATGTCACCTATGGCGGAACCAATTTCAAAAAACAGTCGGCCTATGGCAACCTCAAGGTGGATGTCAAGGGGCCTTCCGATTCTGTAAATCCCAGCGGAACAGTTAATGCCTTTTCAATCATTCAGGCGGAAAAGTGCGATGAGAACCATGGACTTGAAATTGAAGACTGTCCGGATGTGGGGGGCACAAAGAATCTGGCATATATCGCCAATGGAGACTATACAGCTTATTATAATGTCTATTTTCCGAAGGGAGCAAAAGGTTTTATAGCAAGGGTTTCGAGTGACACCGAAGGAGGATATATTGAGCTTCGGGTTGATTCAATCTCGGGAGAAGTGGTTGGACGGTGCCTTGTAGAAAACACCGGCGGATGGGAAAAGTATGAAGATGTATACTGTGAACTTAATAAAAATATTGAGGGTGTACATACTTTATATATGGGCTTTGCCGGTGAAAGGGACGGCCTTTTTAATGTCAACTGGTTCAGGTTTACAAAGAGCCCGTACGAGCCGATAATGACAAAAAGCCGTGACGGCGCAGCTGAAGGAGCCTATTTATACAAGTTCATTGATTTTGGGGAGGAAAGTATTCCTGCGAAGTTTAAAGCACATTTTTCAAGCGGGGTGAGCGGAACAATAAGTGTAAGGCTTGACAGCCCTACAGGAGATGTTATAGCAACAGTTGACGGCAAAAACGGCTCGGGAGAAGTTGAAGGACGTATTGTCGAATATGTTGAAGGAATTCATGAATTGTATTTGACTGATGATAAAAACGGCACTCTAATATCCAAGGTTGATTGGTTTGTATTTGAACCAATAGCAGAATCTAAAGGAGTATCCGACGGAAACCTTCAAAATCTTGTTAAAACAAGTGTAAGCGGATACAATGTAAACCTTGAGGCTTCTCTTGATAAAAACAACGTGTACGAAGTATATATTCATCCGGTAGAGTTTCGTGAGAAAAATCGTCAAATATTCGACCTTTATATAAACGGTACTCTGGTGGATACTATTGATACAGAGGAATCGGGACTCGATTGGGAGAAAAAAGGACCCTACATCACAAAGGTTTTGGATGACGGAAAGCTTAGCATCGAGTGCAAGTCCAGACAGGGCATTGTATCGTTGGCAGGCTTGGAAATCAACAAGATAACATATTCCAAAGCTTTTTCCGATGTAAAAATCAAAGATTGGTTTTATATCCCTGTAATGGAACTTGCAAGCCAGGGAGTTATATTCGGTAAAGGAAATGATATGTTTAAGCCGCAGGACCATATAATTGGAGAACATGTGGCATATATAATGTTTAATGTTATGAAAGTGTCCATTGCGGAAAACGACAAGCAATTTAGTCCTGAGAAATACAGAAACTTGTCGGATGTACCTCCGAATTATTGGGCTTATCCTTATATGAGCGCTTATTACAACTATTTCTTTAGAGAAAAAATGCTAAGATATGATGTTAACACCCGTGTTCCTTACAGTGCAAAAGAGTATGAGGAGAGCAAAAAGGTAAGACGTGAGGAATTTGCCATGGCAATTATAGGGGCAAGGCGCCTTGACTATAATGAAGACGGCAGGGTGTTTGTACTAGATCCGTATCTTGAGCCTTCAGCAATGCTGAACAAGTATAAGAATAAGGATGCAGACAAGATTACCGATTCCTTCAGGTATTTTGTGGAGTTGGCTTTGGAAAAGGGATTAATGAAGGGTGACCAGTTTGGAAATCTAAACCCGAAAAACCCGGTAACAAGAGGAGAAGCTGCAGCCTTTATATACAATGCTTTAAATCTTGATGAAAACAATTTTGTAAAGCCAAAACAAGGAGAAAAACTGTCCGTACCGAGAATAACAGCCAGAAAGAGAAATATAAATGTGGGAATTCTTATTTTGCCGGCACCGGCATGGGATTCGATAAATAACATAGCGGTAAATGACTCCAATCCGGACTTTACTTTGATGGAACTTTTGAACAGGAACATAAACAAGCCTATGGACTGGGAGTTGGTAAATCCCCATCCGCCTGCCTTTGACAAGAGTGAATACAAGAATATAATGCACCTTAACTCATCCAAGATACCGGGAATCGACAACAGCAGCTACAGCGATTTCTGTGCATATTTCAAGGACTTAAAGAGCGTGGCTCAGGCCCAAACCGATCTTGAAGCAGATATAACCTATCTTGGTACAGTGGGTTATACCGAAAATATAAACAAGTCTAAGTTCTTCAAATATTGGGAGGTTGACTTGGATGATCCGAATCTGACACCGGAAATGATTGCAAGAGACTATGACCTTCTCTTCCAGACATCCCACGGTGAAATAACATATACAAAGGATGTCCAGGACAAGGTTAAGGCTTTCCTGAAAGCAGGGGGCCAACTGTGGTGGGAGAACTGTAAAGGACTTGAAATTGAGTCCGGAGACGGATTTACGGAAGAAGTCAAGTTTATATCGCTGCATCCGGGGCACAACCGCAAGTATCCTCAGATTCCGGTTTTGGACGAAGATGGGAAAATGCACGCGCTGTTTGACAATATTTATAGAATTAATCCTGAAAAGACATCCCGTGTATTTGCACCGGGCATATACAATAAAAACAGCGAAATATCTATGCTGGGCGACGGTGAAGAATGGCTCAACGATGACAACAGGTATCTTGACGAATTGCTGCCCGATGATATTGTAATTCTCAATATTGAGAATACGGATACCGGTGAAATACTGCCCAACATGGCGGTAAGAAATATAGATAACGAGGATGCGCCTGACGGAAGAATCGTAATAAGCACAAACGATATCGGATGTGGTATATCAAAGTTTGTTGACCGTGGCGGCGGAAAAGCCGTTGAAGACTATAAATTCTGCTACAATCTTTTAGGTTGGATGTCAAAGATAGATGTAAGTTTTGATGAGACAACTGTCAACCAGTGGGATGGAGGCAGTGAGTTCTCTGTAGAAGCTACATTTACAAACAACGGAGCGAAGAAACAGGTTTATGATGTTACTTACATATATGATTCAAAACTTTGGAATCTGGTACCTACGAGCGACTTTAAAAATTACAAACAGACTCATTTGTGGATTAAGGCTGTAGATGAAAACGGATATCCGAAGAAAATAGAACTTGAACCCAATCAGACGGAAGTGGTAACGTTCAAATTCAACATCAAAAAATCGAATCTTCGTTGCTATGACTTTACAATAAAAGCAAGTGAGTCGGGTGTGAAGTATACCCGTGACATGGCAGAAACACTATACAGACTGAACAATATAAGGGTAGAGAAACCGGTATTCTCGGGACGCCAGAATAATGGAGGCGAAGCTTCCTTTAATGTGACGATCAATGCACCGGAAGAACCGGATAGTGACCTTAGGACTGAGGACTATGAGCTTAACATAAAAATCAAAAAAGACGGAAGCTTCATAGATCCTGAAACCGTTGTAAACAATATTCAGCTTCTAACCGACGGAAACACACCGCCGTTGGAAGGTTATAATTACAAGTATTTGATAGATAACAAGGGTGTTCTGTACCTGAAGGTTATTATAGAGGATACGATAATTACTAAGCCGAGTGAAAAAATAAGGCTGAATATATCCTTAAAGAACCTTGACGGTGCAAGCTATGAAGTCGTCGGAAAGATAGAGGTTATCGACCCTATTTCCCGCCACAGACTGGCTTTCTCGGATGAGGCGGTTTATAAAGTTAAATAAACTGCTGTAAAAGATATTTGAAAGCCCTTGTGCATACTTGATTTGAAGGGTATGCACAGGGGCTTTTCTAAATGGTGTGATATTATTTTTAAAAGGCTTGCAAAAAGAATCGAAAAAGATTTATCTATGGCAAAAAAATTTATAAGATAAGTGAAACTTTTCTTCCCAAAGCGACAAATAAGTGGTAGAATTCTATATTATAAGAACATTAGATGTTTGTGTGATTGTTTAATATATTTTCGTAAGGTGTTTTAAGGGTGGGAAAAATGTACAAAAGAAAAATTTTTTCAAAAAAAAAGAAAAGGTTGATGTATGCCCGAATCAGGACATTGGTCTTGCTTGTGTTAATTGTCGCATGCAGTGTCTCCTTTTTTAATAACAAGGGTAAAAGCAAAGATAATAATAAGCCTGTTAATTCTTATGCTGCAGACGCAGTGAATTTACTTGATGCCGCAGAGACCGACAGAGCCGATGCCGGCAATACGGGTGCTGACAACGCTAATGTCAACGACATGGGTAAAAAAACGGTGGATAACAGCCAAGAAGAGAAAGATGACGAAAAATCAAAAATTATCGATGACTGGCGGCTAATTTTGGTAAATGTCGACAATCCGGTACCCGATGATTATACCTTTGAACTCACAAGCTTGGACGAGTACCGGAACTTTGATTCAAGGGCTATAGATGACCTTAAAAAGCTTATTGAGGATTGCAGGCGTGAAACCGGGGGCGTCATATGGGTTCAGTCTGGATATAGAGACAGAAGTGCCCAGGAAAAATTGTATAATGATAAGGTCAAGCAGTATATGGATTCCGGAAAATCAAGAGAAGAAGCTGAGAAGTTGGCTGCTACTTCCGTTTCCAAACCCAGGACAAGCGAGCACGAGATTGGTTTGGCTGTGGATTTCAATTATGCAAATCTTGAGTTTGAGAATACGAAAGCTTTCAAATGGCTTATGGAAAATGCCTATAAATACGGGTTTATTTTGAGGTATCCTGAAGGCAAGCAATTGATAACAAAGGTGATGTATGAACCTTGGCATTTCAGATACGTCGGGAAAGAGCATGCAGAAGTTATAAAAGAAAAGGGATTTTGTTTGGAAGAGTATATTGAGTATCTGAAAAGTCAATAGTAGATTTTGTAAATAGTATTAATGTAACCGGTTTTGAAAAATGCTTTAGGTGTTGCATAGAGTTAAATTCTTACAATTGCTTTTGCAATTGTACTGAATTGCACTAAACTATCCTACTATTAAGATATTGCAATTAGTTGGATATAATAATTAAAAATAATCACAAGCTGAATGGTATGAGCGATATTTTAATTCTCATACTGTTTAGCTTTTTTTATTTTATTGGCATGAATACTTATTTCATAGATTTGACTCAACAGAAAGATAGATTGTTTTGTTGTAGAACAACTAGCAAATTTAAAATATGAATTTTACGTTAAAAATAATAATTTAATATAAATAATATAAATTTATAATTTAAAATATTGATTTCTATTAGAAAAATATGCTATAATAAAAGTGTAATAAAAACCAAGGGGTGAATGATAATTATGAGGAACGAGAAGTTTTATCGTGTTATCATCGTTTGCGGTCATCTTGGTTGTCGTAGAAGTGTAGAAGTGTAGAAGTGTAGAAGTGTAGAAGTGACAAGGTATTTTAAAGATTACGATATTGTGTCTTGTTACTTCTCGGCATTTCAAATGCCTCGCTCGAAGAAAAACACCGGTTGTGTGAAGCTTGTTGAACCAATAACAGAAAAAGAGTATTTAACCGGCAAACAAAATGAAAAAGATAATTTGCATTTGCAAACTTTTAAAAGTCGCAAAAATAAAGTTGCATAATGAATTAATTCGATGCAAAGCGTAGGGGAGTGATTTTGTTGAATAACATCTACAAACCTCAGGATTTTTTAGACAGCATATATTACAAAAGCTATTCTGAAATTGTGAGAAAATTGCTGAAATTAATTATTCAAAAGGTTATTGAGGCAAAAGTAGAATTTGCTGTTAAGGCACGGAAAGATGGATCCATCACATTCTCATTACATGAAAAAAGTCAGAAGAATATTGCCACGATATGGATATATGAAAAACACTTAAGAATAATAATTTTAAACCAATATGATAAAAAGATTTATACAGAAGATGAAGTTACAGATGAACTAATAATCAACATTTTGAATAAATATCAGTCATTAAGTAAAGCCAAAAGACAAATATCCGTATATCTAGAGGAAGAACTAATAGAGAAGATTGAGGAAAAAGCCAAAGAAGAAAATAAAAAAATGAACGATATAATTGTTGAAGCTATCCAAGAAAAAACAAGAGAGGTTTTTATAAACGATCAACACAAGTTGGAGTTTGGCAAACTGATTAAGAGTGCAGGTTTATATGAGCCAAATAAGGATTGCACGCCATTGATGGATGACAAAAAAAGAAAAGTTATTGCATTGTTTTACCTGATATCGGCATTTCAGGACGAGTACTACGAAAGGTTTGGCGAAAAGTTTTGGTTTGACGAAAAGGAAAAAGCATTAAAGGGACCTGTTTATTTGATGCAGGATTGGGAACTTGGCTTTGCTGAAGAAATAGTGCTAGGACTAGGAATGTTTTTGTTAAAAGGGAAAGAGAGTAGCATAGATTTGGCCCAAATATTGTGTTATCTAGAAGAGTCAACTACTTTTTTCCTGGCGGTAAATGCTTTAAAAATAGTAGGAGGCCAGTTAACTCTTTGCAAAGATGAAATTGTAAAAGCAAAACCGTTGGTTGTGAAGCAATCTGTGGATTTGTTTGACTTTCTGTAAATACTTGATACCAAAGGAGGTTAAACATGAGCTACGATAAAATTGTTAAAGGAATAATGGACGGATTGATAAAAATGAAGAGCCCTGATATCGCAACAGAAGAGTTTTACCGACGTCTTAACAGGTTTAAAAATTTTGACTATAAAAAGTTGTCCGATGATGAAATATTTTGGATGCTTACTTATGTATTGTTTTTCAACATGGGAAAGAAAGCATCCATGATAGAAAAGAAGCTGCCTTTGCTGAAAGAAAACTTATATGGTGTGGGGAAACTGTCGCATCTGGATTTTGCGCAAATAGAAGATATTATTTATCGTACGGGATTTCCGAAACAAATAAGATGGTGTGTTTATAATAGCAAAGTCTTTTACTCTTTGCTAAAGAAGTATGGGACATTTAGCAGCTATTTGGCGGAAGCATTTAATATTAGAGACACATTATGTTCCAACGATCAATTAAGAAAATTATATATCGACATAAAAAGCAAATTTGTTGGAATAGGCGAGACGGCAGGGTGGCATTTCTTAACCGAGTTGGGATTCTTTACGCTAAAACCGGACAAGGTCATAAGAAGAATTTTTTATCGTATTGGTTTGATAGAAGATGAAAGTGATTTGGATGCATCGATTGCTGTTGGCAGAGAAATGTCGAAGCAATTAAATATTCCTATCAGGTATATTGATATTATTTTCGTAAAGTATGGACAAGTAGGGCAATCCGATTTATTAGGCACGGTTGACGGTATTTGTACGGAAAACAATCCTAAATGTAATATATGCGAGCTGAAGTCTATATGCAGATATTATAGAAAAGCTCCCGAAACAAAATATGTTAATAATATAAATATCAATAGTTCCAGACCTAATATTACTCCAAACAATACACGCACTTTTGTTGAGAGTTCAAATGAATTCCAAGCTAATAATCCAAGACATTTTGAAGCAGAAAAATTCCAAGCAAAATATTTACAGCTAAACGAAGCTAAAAAACTGTTGTTACTTACGCTTATAAAGAAATGCGGACAGTTTTGCCCGGAGCATTTTGCTACAAATACGCCGGATTATCGTTTTAAAAATAAAGTGAATTTTTGTTTAATTACTTTGTTGATAAAAGAGCAGAAAATCAGAATACATATAAGAACTGATGGGCTCAGGTTGTCATCTTCAGTTCTTCAAATCAAAGAACTTCCTAATCACAACTATAGTGGGGATGAATGGGTAGAAATAATTGTTGATGATAATTTGCAGGTGGACGAGGCAGTGAGGCTAATAAAAGAAACCTATGACTACCATTTGCAAAAAAAGAATGTTTAAAGTTCTGTGTTTAAAAGACAAAAAGTCTCCTTCTTGGTAAGGATTCAGAAATAATGTTCAAGAAGGAGACTTTTTGTACAAACATTACAAGATCCTTTGATATAATAAATTTAATAAAGCAAATGAAAGACATTTGAGAGGATATAAAAAATGATGAAAAGGAAAAATATTTTAATTGTTGTGTTTTTGCTGGTTATAATTGCTGCGCTAAGGATATATTTTGATAATAACTTTATTGAAGTATCTCAATATATAATAACATCCGATAAAATTCCACCATCATTTAAAGGATTTAAAATATTGCAACTATCCGATTTACACAGTAAGAGCTTCGGAAATAAAAATAACAGACTTGTAAAGAAAATTACAAGCGAAAATCCTGATATTATTGTTATGACGGGGGATATGGTTAATGCAAAAGATAACGATTTTGAAGTTTTTATTAATTTTGCAGAGCAGATAAGCAGAAGCTTTGATGTATATTATATTGTTGGCAATCATGAGCAAGATTTAGATGAACATAAGAAAGCAATATTAATTGATAAGCTTAATGAGATAGGAATTAGGGTGCTGGATAATGAAAAAGTAGCAATTTCAAGAGTCGCTGAAAGTATTAATTTATATGGATTATGGTTTAATCTTAGATATTATAGAGATTTGAGAAATGAATATGCAAAGGACGTGTTTTTTGGCGAAGAGCAAATTCGGACCATTTTAGGTGATTTGGATACCGGTTCATATAACATTTTACTGACTCATAATCCAATCTATGCAGACACCTATTCTAATTGGGGTGCAGATTTGACCCTGTCCGGGCATATTCATGGGGGTATGATAAGGATACCTTTTGCAGGCGGATTGCTTTCTCCCGAAAGAGAGTTTTTCCCAAAATTTGTTGCAGGCGAGTACCAAGTAAATGGCAAGATATTAATTGTAAACAGAGGATTGGGCAACGGTAATTTTGGGATTAGGGTATTCAATCCTCCGGAAATATCGGTGATTACGCTTTCGAATTAGTCGTATTATGTAATCTCAAGATATAAATGAAGGTAACTTGCAAATATTTAGGAATATAATATAATTATTATAAGAGATTCTTGAGGTAGAAACATCAAGCTAAATTAAGCATGCAAAAGATGATTCGGAAAACAGCTGTTCTATAAAGATAGAAAAATTGCGTTTGGAGAAGGAGATAGCCAAGCGCTGAGAATGGTAAAGGAGACAGGCAATAATGAAGAAAATTGCATCTGTATGTTGTATGCTCATTACAATAATTTTAATGGCGTTGCCGTTTGGAGTTTCTATGACATTTGCACCCGGTCCGACAGAACGGGTGACGAGTTATTTCTCGTATTTTAGTATGATGCCATGGGGATACGGGAATTGGTTTCCGATTATTACTGCATTTTTTTCAATTATTATTCTTTTATTGCTCTTGGCAGGGATGAAGAAAGTGAATGTGGGAAGTGCAGTGCAAATTTTTCTGATTATATGTATTATATCTCAGTTGTTATCATGGCTACTGTTTAACTCCGGGAGCATTATTGGTGTTTGTGTAATGGCTTTGCATATTGCCGTGCTTATATTACAGGTATTACAAAATCGCAAATTTGCAAAATGATATATCCGGAATATTCCGGAGGGCAGTTCGATAGGAATTAATAGGTTTGAGTGATAAACTTAACAGATTAATCTCTATTGAAATGACGTTAGAGAATTACAATAATAATGACATTCCAAATAATTGGAAGTAGCAATTAAGATAATAACTAAGAAGGTATGGGCAGGACTATTTCTGTCGATACCTTTTTTATGTTTACCTATAAAGTCACATCAACTTTGTTCCAAAAAACTCAATTTGCAAATGTTTGTGATATATCGATTCACACATTCAAGACTAATTAATTTCAAAACGAAATAATAGCAACAGTCGTATTTTTGTTTACAAAAAACTAGAGCCTGTATACTTTGAGGAAAAGTTTTATTATAATAATATACGATTGATTCTTTGGGATGTTTGCTTATTATTAGTCAAAGTTTGAGTGATAAGCTCAAAGTAAAATAGAAAGGGGAGAAAATGCAAATGAGGAAAAGAGGATTAATATTACTGCTGCAATGATTGCAGCAACTTTTTTTATTGGCATGACGTCTACCAATGCAGCAACATTATACGGTGACTTAAATGCAGATGGTTCAATTAACTCAACCGATTTAACGATAATGAAGAGAGTGCTGCTCAAACAACGAAATGTTGATGATATTACTGCGGTTGATTTGAATGGCGATGGTAAAGTAACCTCGACAGACTATATGCTGTTGAAAAAGTACTTACTTAATGAAATAATCAAGTTTCCAGTTGAGGACATGCAACCTACAGTAGAGCCGACTCCAACAGTGGAGGTAACACCAACTCCTACAGAAACGGATGAAGAAGAATTTGCGTTCAGGATTAAAATATTTACGGATGGTGAAACGTACAAATTTCCACTTGATTACTCATACTCAAATTGCAATGTTCTTGTTGACTGGGGCGATGGCACAATAAGCGAAATAACGGATTATTCAACAGGAAAGCATAAGTATGAAAATCCAGGTATATATACGATAAAGGTGCTTTCTTTTAATTATGTGCCCCACATTCGATTTAGTAATGATAAAAATGTAATTGAAGTTCTTACACCTTTCCCGGACATGGGAGTATCAAACTTTAGTAATTGGTTCAGTGGCTGTAATAACTTGATGAAAGTTCCGGAAGGACTATTTTCAAATAATGTTAATGCTACAACCTTCTATTGGACTTTTAGTGAGTGCTATAACTTAATAGAAATTCCTGAAGGATTGTTTAAAGGTAATATTAAGGCAAAAGAGTTTCTACAGTGCTTTTTTAATTGTAAGAGTTTAAAAGAAATACCGGAAAGACTGTTTAAAGATAATATTAATGCGACTGTCTTTTTTGGTTGTTTTGATGGGCGCGAGAGTTTAACCAAAATACCCGAAAGATTGTTTGCAAATAATGTTAATGCCACAGACTTTGGGGGGGTTTTCTAGGATGTAGTAGCTTAACAGAAATACCAGAAGGACTATTTTGCGAATAATATTAATGCAACATCCTTTGCTCTTTGCTTTAGAGATTGCAGCAACTTAACAGAAATACCTGAAGGACTGTTTGCAAATAATATTAATGTAACAAACTTTGGAGGGTGTTTTGTTAGATGCAGCAGTTTAAAAGAAATACCTGAAGGACTGTTCGCAAATAATATTAATGTAACTAATTTTGGAGGGTGTTTTATTGAATGTAGCAGCCTAACAGAAATACCTGAAGGATTATTTGCAAATAACATTAATGTCACAAACTTTTCTGGCTGTTTTGGTGAATGCAGCAGCTTAACAGAAATACCTGAAGGATTGTTTGCAAATAACATTAATGTAACTAGCTTTGAAAGGTGTTTTGAAAAATGTGCCAGCTTAACCAAAATACCAGGAGGACTATTTGCAAATAATATTAATGTAACTAACTTTAGCCAGTGTTTTAGAAATTGCAGCAGCTTAACAAAAATACCAGAGAGAATATTCGAGAATAATATTGATGTAACTGACTTTAGCGGTTGTTTTGCAGGCTGTACCAGCCTAAGAGAGATTCCTGTGAAGCTATTTGCCAATAATATTAATGCAACTAATTTTAAGGAGTCCTTTAGTGAGTGTACGAACTTAATAGAAATTCCGAAAGGATTGTTTGATAGCAATGCTAATGTCACAGACTTTTCCAGATGTTTTTACCGATGCGAAAACTTGACAGGATTGGCACCTGCTTTGTGGCTGCGTACAAATGTCATAGAATACTTCTCATGCTTTTATAAATGTGTGAACTTGTCAAACTATAGAGATATTCCAACCGTCTGGAGATAACAATTAAGGAGAATAGGTAAAAAAGTATGGGCAGCATTATGGCTGTTTATACTTTTTTATGCTAATCTAGATAGTATTCAATCGATTTTGGTTCTTTCCAGAGTTAGCTGAGTAATCACATATTTTCAACGCGGAGAATATTGATTCTTAATGTTTCGAAGTTACACCAACCATACATAATTCGTTTTATTGTATTTAGTTTATTTATACATCATTTAAAGATACTTCAAAAAAAGGGATAAGAAAAAATCCTTTGCAAGCAACGTGATAAGTAGATTACAAAGGATTTATCAAATAAAATATCCTTACCTCCTAAACCTTCATTCTTGAACCTGTTTAAGCGGCAACAACTTTATAAAATTTAAAAAGGATTTAGTCAATGTCTTCAATAACTACTTCGCAAAACAAAATTACTCATAATCTTTAACCAACAGGGCTCGTATATAGCCCCTTTCATTAGAGGTGGAATCTACATAAAAACCTCTTCCGTAATAAAACCGCATAAGCTCCGCATACTTTGATGCAGTATGAAGACTCACCCTCTTAATGCCCTTTGATATTAGCAGCTTGTCAACGAGATTCATCATGGCCTTGCCGATACCAACGTTGTGATACTGAAGGCGCACACCGAATCTGCTTATGTAAGCGGTATTATCCGGCAGGATTTGAACCCTGATTGTTCCCACCGGAATATCATCAATAATTGCGATAAATACATCTTTAGTTTCAATGTCCCTTTTTATATCTTCCAATGACTCTTCTAAGGCTTCCATGGTACCGGTAAGCCCTGTGTCCTGCATATACTTTTCAAACGCTTCCTTAGTGATGCTTTGGATGGCCTTTGCATCTTCCAGAGTGGCTTTCCTGATAACAAATGAGTAATTCATAATAATCACCGATTACCTATTCCCCATAAGCAATGCCATTATTGCCTTCTGGACATGCAGCCTGTTTTCAGCCTCGTCAAAAATAACGGATTGGGACCCGTCTATTACATCCTCGGTTACTTCATAACCCCTGTAGGCAGGTAAACAATGCAGGAATATTGCATCCTCATTAGCTTTTGAGAATAGTGTGCTGTTTACCTGATAAGGCATAAATATCTTGATTCTTTCTTCCTTTTCACTTTCCTGTCCCATACTTACCCAGGTATCGGTGTAAACAACATCGGCATCTTTAATTGCCTCTTCCGGGTCTTCAGTCAATAAAATATTTGAACCGGAGACTTTGGCATCTTCCTGAGCTTCCGATACTATTTGACTGTCACATTCATAGCCCTTTGGTGATGCAACCGCTATGTCCATACCTACCTTTGCGCAACCGTGAAGGAGTGAGTTTGCAATGTTGTTTCCGTCTCCAATATATGCAAGCTTGAGTCCTTTTAAAGTTCCCTTGTGCTCATAAACAGTGAAAAGGTCCGCAAGAATCTGGCATGGGTGCATTAAGTCGGTAAGACCGTTTATAACAGGCACATTGCCGTATCGGGCAAGGTCCTCCACATCACTGTGGGCAAAGGTACGGATCATTATTCCGTCTACATATCTTGAAAGAACCTGTGCAGTATCGTAAATAGTTTCGCCGCGTCCTAGCTGTATGTCATTTGAGCTTAAGAACAGAGGATAACCTCCAAGCTGGTACATACCTACTTCAAAAGATACGCGAGTCCTTGTGGATGACTTTGTAAAAATCATACCAAGAGTTTTGCCTTTGAGCAGGTGGTGCGGTATACCTTCCTTTTGCTGCCTTTTGAGTTTTTCTGCCAGTTTGAAAATTGATTCAAAATCCTCAAGTGATAAATCGTGAAGACTGATCAAATGTTCCATAAAAACACCTCCCGTTTGTTTTTTTACTGCGTTTAATTTGAATATTCATCCAGCGAATATATTTCAGTTTCCTCTCCGGATGTCATATGTTCCAGTATTGATATCATTGATTTTGCAGTATCCAGAGAAGTAATACATGGAATATTATACTCAATAGCTGTTCTTCTTAGTATAAAACCAAGTCTTTCAGGTATTTTACCTCGGGTTGGGGTATTAATTACCAGCGATATTTTATCTTTCTTTATCATTTCAATCATTTCATCATCCGATACCATATCCACTTCTATGCCGACACCAGAGAGATTGGTGTATGTGCCCTCAGAAGCAACCAGGTTAAAGCCTAAGTCCGAAAGGGCCTGAGCAATCTCAATGCATTCAGTTTTATCTCTGTCGGCTACCGAAAGAAGTACGCTTCCGCCGGACGGAATTTTAAGTCCGGATGCAACAAGTGCTTTGTACAGTGCTATATGATAATCCTTTGAAACTCCCATTACCTCACCGGTGGACTTCATTTCCGGTCCAAGGAAAGTGTCTACAGTGGTGAGTTTTGCAAAAGAGAATACAGGAGCTTTTACAGCTACAAATTCAGACTCTTTGTAAAGTCCGGGAGTGTATCCTAAGTCTTTCATTTTATATCCCATGATAAACTTTGTGGCAACATCAACCATGGGGATACCGGTTACCTTGCTCATTACAGGAACCGTACGGCTTGCTCGGGGATTAACCTCGATAACGTATACTTTATTATTACGGTCTATAACAAACTGAATGTTAAACAGACCTACAATTTTTAATGCCTTTGCCAGCCTTATGGTATAGTCTACAATGGTATTCTTTGTCTCCTCGTCAAGCGTCTGGGGAGGATATATTGAAATACTGTCTCCAGAGTGAACACCGGCTCTTTCAATATGTTCCATAATGCCGGGAATCAAAACATCCTCGCCGTCACAAATACCATCCACTTCGACTTCCTTACCTTCTACATATTTGTCTATCAGAATAGGGTGTTTAGTTGAGAGCCCGACGGCAAGCTGCATATATTCTTTCAAGGTCTCATCATTATACACCACTTCCATTGCTCTTCCGCCAAGAACATACGAAGGTCTTACGAGAACAGGATAGCCTATTCTTTGAGCTATTGCCTTTGCCTCGTCATAGGAGAAGGCTGTGTCTCCTTCGGGTAACGGTATTCCCAGTTGCTCCAAGAGATTTAGGAACCTATCCCTGTCTTCGGCAATATCAATGCTTTCAACCGATGTGCCGAGAATATTTATTCCTTCCTTTGCCAGCGTTCCCGCAAGATTTATTGAAGTCTGGCCTCCAAATTGAACAATTACACCAAGAGGCTTTTCCTTTTCAATTATATCAAGCACACATTCCTTTGTGAGAGGTTCAAAATATAATTTATCCGATGTGTCAAAATCGGTACTTACCGTTTCCGGGTTGTTGTTTATTATAATTGACTCGACTCCCAATTCCTTTAAAGTCCTTACCGAATGCACACTGCAGTAGTCAAACTCGATACCTTGGCCTATCCTTATAGGTCCCGAACCTATAACTATAACCTTCTTTTTATCGGATACAATTACATCGTCCGTTTCTTCGTAAGTTGAATAATAGTATGGGGTTACAGCTTCAAATTCACCGGCGCAAGTATCAACAATTTTATATACGGGGCGAATAGGGTATTTGTTTCTAAGCTCTAAAACCGTGTCAAGAGGCACATTTATGAGATTTGCGATATACGAGTCCCCAAAACCGGTCTTTTTAGCTCTGGAGTAGAGGTCGTAATCAAGCCATGCAATTCCGGCATTTTTAATTTCTTCTGCCATCTTGACGATTTTTTCAAGCTTCTTAACAAAGAATATATCTATTTTTGTTATATTACTGATTTCTTCTGAAGTTACTCCTTTTTGGAGTGCCTTGCTGATAGCAAAAATTCTTTCGTCACTTGGTGTCTTTATAAAGTCGAGAAGCTCTTCCACCGACTTGTTGTCAAAAAGACTGAGACCAAGCTGATAGTTCATTTTAATATCCAGAGAATCTATGGCTTTGAGCAGTGACTCTTCAAAGGTCCTGCCTATGGCCATTACTTCACCGGTTGCCTTCATCTGGGTACCTAATGACCTGTCGGCATTTGAGAATTTGTCAAAGGGCCAACGGGGTACTTTTGTAACCACATAGTCGATTGAAGGTTCAAAACATGCATAAGTATTCTGAGTAACGGAGTTTTTGATTTCATCAAGGTTAAGACCGATTGCAATTTTGGCTGCAACACGTGCGATAGGGTATCCCGTTGCCTTGGATGCAAGGGCGCTGGAACGGCTTACCCTTGGGTTTACTTCAATTACTACATATTCGAAGCTATTTGGATTTAAAGCATACTGAATATTGCAGCCGCCTTTTATGTTAAGGGCACGAATAATCTTCAATGAAGCAGCTCTTAGCATCTGAGCTTCAACATCCGACAGGGTCTGGCAGGGGGCAACAACAATGCTGTCACCGGTGTGAACCCCTACAGGGTCGAAATTTTCCATATTGCATATGATAATGCTGTTGTCGGCGCCATCCCTTATAACCTCATATTCAATTTCCTTCCAGCCTGCAACACTTTGCTCCAAAAGAACCTGATGTATGAGGCTAAGCTTCAATCCTTTACCGCAAATATATTTGAATTCCTCCATATTGTTGGCAATACCGCCGCCAGAGCCACCCAATGTATAAGCAGGGCGAATGATGATAGGAAAGCCTACTTCTTCGGCAAATTTAATAGCGCTGTCAAGATCGGTTGCAATTGTGCTTAAGGGGACTTTTTCACCTATTTCCTGCATGGTTTCCTTGAAAAGTTCCCTATCTTCGGCCTTTTTAATTGACTCTAAAGACGTACCCAGAAGCTCAATTCCCATTTCCTCCAAAATTCCGTCTTCCGCTAGTTCTACCGCCATGTTAAGGCCTGTCTGGCCTCCCAAAGAGGCCAAGATTCCATCAGGCTTTTCTCTTCTGATTATTTTCTTTACGAAATCGAGGGTAATGGGTTCTATATATACTTTGTCTGCTGATTGTGTATCGGTCATTATTGTCGCAGGGTTGCTGTTTACAAGAACGACTTCAATGCCTTCTTCTCTTAGAGCTTTACATGCTTGCGTTCCTGAATAGTCAAACTCTGCAGCCTGACCGATAACTATAGGTCCCGAACCGATAACAAGGACCTTTTTTATTTTATCTATTTTTGGCATAATTACCTCCACGCATAAAGACTCAAATAAACTATAAGTTGTCCATCATTTTAATAAAGTCGTCAAATATGTAAGAAGAATCATCCTGTCCCAAAACAGCTTTGGGGTGGTATTGAACTCCTACAACAGGATAATGTTTGTGCTTAAAGCCTTCTACTGTATTGTCATTAATATTTATATGGGTAACAAGTATATCGTCGCTAAAGTCATTTTCCAGAGCATAATTGTGGCATTGAGAAGTTACATAACATCTTCCTTTGATAAAATCTCTGACAGGCTGGTTTGCTCCATGGTGGCCGAATGGGAGCTTTATAACTTTACCTCCAAGAGCCAATCCCAAAAGCTGATGTCCCAATCCTATTCCGAGTATCGGTTTTTTACCTATGAGCTCCTGTACGGTAGACTTGACAAACGGAAGCTCGGAGGGGTCACCAGGTCCGTTGGATAAAAGAATACCGTCGGGATTATAGCTCATAATTTCATTTGCAGGGGATGAAGCGGGAAGAATGTATATATCGCAGTTCATTTTCTCCAATGCTTTTATAATGCTCTGCTTTACCCCAAAGTCAATTACCGCCACACGTTTTCCTCTGCCGGGCTTGTGAATGGGGGACTTTGTGGAAACCTCCATTACAGCATTCTTTTTCTCCATTTTCTTTTTTGCAAGTTTTTCAAGGAGCAAGTCTATATTTCCGGACTCAGTGGAAATTATACCGTACATACTGCCTTTGCTTCTGATGTGTTTGGTGAGGGTTCTTGTGTCAATGCCTTTAATGCCCACAATTCCATTGGCAACGAAATATTCGTCGGGAGTAATTTCACAACGCCAGTTGGTGGGCGTATCAGAAAGCTCTTTAACAATAAATCCTTGAACATGAGTTCTGTCGGACTCGTTGTCATACCGATTGAAACCGTAGTTTCCAATCAATGGGTAGGTCATAGCAACTATTTGACCGCTGTAAGACGGGTTGGTCAATATTTCCTGATAACCTGTCATGCATGTGTTAAAAACAATTTCTCCAACTACTTCTCCAGCCTTTCCAAAGGCTTCTCCCGTAAAATAAGTTCCATCTTCCAAAACTAAAACTGATTTCATTTCTCAGACTCCTTAACTAATATTATTAAATATTATTAAAGTTCTTTTTAATTATTTTTTAAATAATCTTTTTAATTTTCTTTTTCTAGTTAAATTTAATATTCTTTAAATATACTCTCCAATGTCTCTATCATGCCGTCAATATCTTGCTGTGTAATAATAAGTGGAGGCAGCATCCTTATGATATTCTTGCCTACGCTTCCAACCAAATAGCCCTTTTCGAAGCATTTGTTTTTAATTTCCACTGCTGCATCTATCGAAAGCTGAATACCTATCATGAGACCTTTGCCTCTTACATCTTGAATAATGCTGTACTTTTTGGCAAGCTCCGAGAGCCTCTTCATAAAGTAGTCTCCCATTTTTGCCGAGTTTTCCACGAGTCCGTCGTTTATCAGGACATCTAAAACCGCCAGTGCCGCCGTACATGCGAGAGGATTGCCTCCAAAGGTTGAGCCGTGGTCTCCGGGTTCAAAAGCACTTGCCACGTGCTCCTTGGCACAGAGCGCACCTATTGGGAATCCGCCTCCTAAAGCTTTGGCAAGCGTGAATATGTCAGGCTCCACACCAAAATGCTCATATGCAAAGAGCTTTCCGGTACGGCCCAGGCCGCACTGAACCTCATCGAAGATAAGGAGTATGCCTTTTTCATCACAAAGCTTGCGTACGCCTTTTAAATACTCCAGAGAGGTAAGATTTACTCCGCTTTCACCCTGTATAGGCTCAATCATTACAGCACAGGTTGAACCGTTTATTGCTTTCTCGAGAGCGTCAAGATCATTTATTGGCACTTTCAAAAAGCTTGGAGTGAGAGGGGAGTAGGGTTTTTGGTATTTATCCTGGCCTGTCGCGGCGATGGTGGCAAGGGTTCTTCCGTGGAAAGACTTTTCCAAAGTTATGATTTCGAATTTTTCCGGCATGCCTTTCTTTTTAAAATAGATGCGTGCAAGTTTTATTGCCCCTTCGTTTGCTTCTGCACCACTGTTTGCAAAAAATACCCTGTCGGCACAAGAGATGCTTACAAGTTTTTCTGCAAGCTTTGCCTGGGACTCTATGTAATAGAGATTGGAACAGTGTATGAGCTTTTCAGCCTGTTGCTTTATGGCATCCACAAGTTTTGGGTGTGAATGTCCCAATGCACTTACTGCTATACCGCCAAGAAAGTCATAGTACTTGTTTCCGTCTATGTCCCAGAGGTTGATTCCTTTTCCGTGGGAAAAACATACAGGGGTTCTATTTCCGAATGTATTCATGAAGTATTTTTTGTCCAAATCGATAATTTCTCCTAATTTCATAGATAACCCTCCCCGTCGAAAATAATACTTATAATTATACATAAAAATGTATAAAAATGCAAGAGATAATGTTAAACTCTTATAGCTTATTAATTCATAAAAGCGTAGAGCAAGACTTTGATGATATTATGCCGGAAATTCGAAATTAAAACCGAAAAGACTTTTAGAAAAAAGAAGAGAGGAAATAGAGAAGATGCTTGAATTTATTTAAGGTAAAATTTAAGATTCAGCGGCAAAAACAATCAAAAAGGAAATATGCAAAAAAAAATATACCCATTAACCAAAACGGTCTAAGGCATATAATTGCATTATTATTAAACAAGCAATAGGCAATATTAAAGATGTTTTCTTACGCACTTAATGTAATCATCTTTAAGCTTGGTCTTTTTGTCTTCAACCGAATTGAAAAAGCCCGAGAGGATACTGTTGCTGTCCTCCGTCATGGCTGTATATTGCAAACCGTAATCGGCAAAGTCGCTTTTAGGTGATTTTCTATTTATTTTTCCACGGGTATTTATGGATTTTTTGTTTGGAAGAAAGATTGAAAAATCAAGTTCATCACAGTCAATTTCAAAATGCTCTTTAGAGTAAAAGGCCATACCCACAAAGCTTATGTTGTGTATTATAACAAACCGCTCCTCTGCGGAGTCAGGGAACTTTACGGTTGCACCCAAATAAACATCATATCGTGGGAAAACTCTTGTGTTTTTGATTTCCTTAACGTCTTTTATATCAATAGTTATGTAACTGGGGTACTCAGGCCTGATTTTTACAATTTCGCCTTCAAACAAAATCTCGCTATGCTCGCTGGAATATTTTACTGTCATGGTCTGCCCCAACATTATGATATTTTCGAGGTATTCATTTATCAGTGCAATGGATATCATATGTTTTTCTACTCTATACACTATATTCTGAATCCAAATGCTGCCGTTTTTCAGCTTTGTATTTACAACCATTCCCTCTTTTAGAACCTTTGATACTATGTCTTTCTTCAAAAGGACCAATCCTCCCCGTGGCGATTGTGATCGAATAGTTTTGATTAAATTATTCTTTATAAAAGTCTAAAATCCTTCAAAATTTGATAAAATTCCTCACTATTTATTAATTATTTATTCAAATATATAGATTTTATATCATATATATATATTTTATAATTTTTCTCGGTTGTGATAAAGGATTTTTTCCTTCATAATCATAGTTCCGATTCCCTTATTTGTAAATATCTCAAGCAGCAGACAATGAGGTATTCTGCCGTCTATGATGTGGGTTCTTCCGACTCCCTTTTCGAGAGCGTCAATACATCCTAAGACTTTTGGAATCATACCGCCGTCAATGATTTTTTTCTCGATGAGGTCAAGGGCTTCTGCCGAGGTGAGGGCAGGAACTATTTCATCGGAGTCTTTATTTTTCTTGACACCCGGAACATCGGTGAGCAACATTAATTTTTCTGCCTTTAGGGCAGCAGCCACCTCTCCGGCAACGGTGTCGGCGTTGATATTGTAGCTTTCGCCGTCTTTGCCGATTCCTATTGGGGCAATGACAGGTATGTATTCATCCTTTGCCAGAAGCTCAATCAGCCTTGAATTGATATTTGTTATTTTACCGACATATCCAAGGTCCGTTTCCTGACCATTGACCGTTGTTTTATATTGCTCGCATTCTATGATATTACCGTCAATACCGCATACTCCGATAGCCTTTCCGCCCATCTGGTTTAGTAGAGAAACAATTTCTTTGTTGGTTTTTCCCACAAGAACCATCTGAGCGATGTCCATCGTCGCCTTGTCTGTCAGTCTGAGGCCGTTGACAAACTGGCTTTTGATGTTGAATTTGTCAAGAGCTTTGTTAATATCCGGTCCGCCGCCGTGAACAACTACCGGATTCATTCCAATATATTTAAGCAGAGTTATATCTTCCATTACAGAGGTTTTAAGCTCTTCGTTTATCATTGCATTTCCGCCGTATTTTATAACTACTGTTTTGCCGTAAAGTTTCTGAATATAGGGAAGAGCCTCTATAAGTATCTCAGCTTTTTTTATAACTGTTTCCATTGATGTTTCCAAAACAATACCCTCCAAACATTTTAGTATATTCGTTATCGATTATAAATTACAGGTAGATACCGGGATTTGAAAGCCCTCTGTGTTCGGGTAGCCCAAACAATATATTCAGAACCTGGACGGCCTGACCTGCAGCGCCTTTACCCAAATTGTCAATGGCAGAGAGAACAACAACCCTGTTTAATCGCTTGTCAACAACAAGACCTATATCAATAAAGTTCGAACCGACTACAAATTTTGTTTCCGGAAGTTTGCCTTCATCCAGTATCCTGACAAAATATTCATTTTTATAATATTCCTTATACAGCTCGATTAATTCCGATGTTGATTTTTCGCAGTTCAAATTTGCATAAATGGTGGCAAGCATTCCTCTCTTCATTGGCACAAGGTGGGGAGTAAAGGAAACCGTCAACTCCTCTTTTGCTAAAAGTGAGAGCTCCTGCTCAATTTCAGAGGTATGCCTGTGGGTGGAAACATTGTAAGCTTTGAAATTTTCCGTACACTCACAGAACTGGTAGGGAAGGTCGGTTTTTCTTCCGGCTCCCGAAACCCCTGAAGCGGCATCGATTATAATGTTTTTTGTGTCGACAAGTCCGTTTTTAATTAAAGGTGCCAGAGCCAATATTGAACATGTGGGATAACAACCGGGATTGCCTATTATCTTTGCATTCTTTATTTCTTCTCTATGCAGCTCGGGCAAACCGTATGCCGAGATTTCGAGAAGGTGAGGCATTCCGTGAGTGGTGTTGTACCATTTTTCATACACCTCAACAGACTTGTAACGAAAATCACCGCTGTGGTCAACTATTCTTTTACCCTTTTCAACAAGCTTGGGTATCACTTCCTTTGATATACCGTGGGGAAGTGCGGTAACAAATACATCAGCTTTGTCGGCAATTTTATCTATATCAAGCTCGTCGCATTCCATATCGAAAACATTTCTGAGGTTCGGATATACATCCGATATCTTATCTCCGGCAAAGTTGTGGGATACGACAGAAGTAATTTTGATGTCCGGATGGTTTTGAAGAAGACGCACTATTTCTATTCCAACGTAACCGGTAGCTCCTATGATTCCTACATTCGCCATTTAAATACCCTCCCAACAAAAGCACTTTAATAATAACTGATTGATTTTACCAATTGATTTTATAATTATACATTCTCATGCATAAAAATTCAATATTGATTTTTATTAAATTTTCGATTGGATAATAATGACTATATGTTAGATATTACCATGGGCTAAAAATACTAATTATATTATCCCGGTATAAACTCGCAAAGGTTAAGCTACAGCTGTATTAACGACATAAAATGTTTATTTGCTTTATGCAAAGTTACTAAATACTGAAATAATTTTTGTGAATTTATGTACTAGTTGAAGGATTGAATTAAATGTTATATTAGTATCGTTGAAACTAATGCTCGTAAAATAATTGGGAGGGAAAGAAATGGCAAGCGTTAAACTAAAAGGTATATACAAAAGGTATCCAGGTGGGGTTACTGCGGTAAATGACTTTAATTTAGATATTGAAGATAAGGAATTTATTATATTGGTAGGACCGTCTGGATGCGGAAAAACTACAACATTGAGAATGGTTGCTGGATTGGAAGAAATTTCAGAAGGTGAGCTTTACATAGGTGACAAATTGGTTAACGATGTGGCACCTAAGGATAGGGATATAGCGATGGTTTTCCAGAACTATGCTTTGTATCCTCACATGTCAGTGTTTGACAACATGGCATTCGGATTGAAGCTTAGAAAAGTACCAAAGGATGAGATTAAGAGAAGAGTTTTAGAGGCTGCAAAGATTCTTGACATAGAACACTTGCTTGAAAGAAAGCCGAAGGCATTGTCCGGAGGTCAGAGACAGAGGGTTGCGTTGGGTCGTGCTATAGTTCGTGATCCAAAGGTATTCTTGATGGATGAGCCTTTGTCAAACCTTGACGCAAAGCTGAGGGTTCAGATGAGAACCGAAATCAGCAAGCTGCACCAGAGACTTCAGACAACATTTATCTACGTTACTCATGACCAGACAGAAGCTTTGACCATGGGTACAAGAATTGTTGTTATGAAAGACGGATATATTCAACAGGTTGATACTCCGACAAATCTTTATGAGAGACCTTGCAATATGTTTGTTGCAGGATTTATCGGAAGCCCGCAAATGAACTTTGTAAATGCAAGAGTTGAAAAGCGCGGAGACGAAGTACACCTCTTGTTCGGTAAACAAGATATCAAACTTCCGGAAGGAAAAGCTAAAAAGCTTGAAGGAAGTGAATATGTAGGTAAAGAAGTTGTAATGGGTATACGTCCTGAAAACGTTCATGATGAAGCTATTTATCTTGAGTCAATGGCCGACAGCGCTGTGGATGCAAAAGTTGAAGTTGTTGAAATGCTCGGTTCGGAAACATTGCTCTATATGATAATAGATGATGTTGAGTTTACTGCAAGAGTTAACCCTAGAACAAAGGCAAGACCCGGCGATATAATCAAAGTTGCTTTTGATACCAACAAGATTCATCTCTTTGACAAAGAGACAGAAAGGACTATAATGAACTAATAATAAATAAAATAAAAAAGGAAAGATTTTTTTAAATCTTTCCTTTTTTATTTTATTTTGTGTATAATAAAAGATATAGGACAAAAAGTAATATGCTTTGATTTATACCGACTGATGCAAAGGGAAGGATTAAGATGTCTGTAAAGTTATATCAAAATCTCGTAAATCAGATAAAAGACGTGATAGATTCCGAGTTTGGAATAATGGATGATACCGGTCTTATTTTGGCGTGCTCGGATGAGAAAAAAGTAGGTCAGAGTAGTCCCTTGGTGTCTGAGATTATGAGGTCAAAGGACCAGTTTGTAGTAATTGAAGGGCAAACGTTTCAGAAGGTTTACATAAAAAGTAAGCTCGAATTTATTACGTTTGTTAATTCCGATTCGGCAGACAGCCAGAAATTTCTAGCTTTGATATCGATTAATGCAGTAAACATGAAGAGCTATTTTGACGAGAAATATGATAAGATCAGTTTTATAAAAGGAATCATACTGGACAACATTCTTCCCGGGGACATCACTTTGAGAGCCAAGGAACTCCACCTTCAAAGCAGCAATGTAAATAGAGTGGTTTTTCTTATAGAAACCGAAAAGACGAAGGATATTTATGCCCATGAGATAGTAGAAGGGCTTTTTCCCGTAAAAACCAAGGATTTTGTCGTAGTACTTGACGATGAGACAATAGTGCTCGTAAAAGAGCTGAAGCCCGACTATGACTACAAGGAAATAACCAAACTCTCCAAATCTATAATCGATACACTGTCCACGGAGGGAATGGTTAAGGCAAGGATTGGAATCGGAACAGTAGTTAACAATATAAAGGATATAGGGCGTTCCTTCAAGGAAGCACAAATGGCGCTGCAAATAGGAGGCATTTTTGACAACGAAAAAAGCATTATCGATTATAACAAGTTGGGAATAGGAAGGCTCATATACAACCTTCCTCCGACATTATGCAACCTGTTTTTAAATGAGGTATTCAAGGAAGGCTCCTTTGAAGCTTTGGATTCTGAGACAATGCATACGATTACGAAGTTTTTTGAGAACAATCTCAACGTGAGTGAGACATCAAGGCAGCTTTATGTCCATAGAAACACTTTGGTTTATAGATTGGATAAAATTCAAAAAGTTACAGGTCTTGACCTAAGACTTTTTGACGATGCAATAATATTCAAGGTTGCCATGCTGGTGAAAAAATATCTTGACAGCAATCGGGGATTGATATAGGCGACTTAAGGATTGTTTACGCCTGGTATGGTGTGTTTTCTTATGTTTATAATTGGTTATCGCAATTGCAAAAAATGAATTAATAAGATAAAATATTGCACGAAAGATAAAATACACCGGATTTAAATCCGGACGATTGCCCTTAAGGAGGTCAACGTGGTAGAGTATAGAGCAGTTTCAAAGAGATATCCAAACGGTACATTAGCGTTAAGTGATATTAACCTTACGATAAATAAAGGCGAATTTGCGTTTTTTGTAGGACCCAGCGGTTCCGGTAAATCAACTTTGCTTAAACTTATCTTAAAAGAAGAGGACCCTACGGAAGGGGAAGTTTTTGTAAACGGTTATGAGCTTTCTAAAATGACCAGAAAAGACATACCCCTTTTAAGAAGGAGTCTTGGTGTCGTATTTCAAGATTTTAGGCTTCTTCCCAATAAAACCGTATATGAAAATGTGGAGTTTGCGATGCAGATTACCGAGGCACTTCCGAAAGAGATAAGAAGGCAGGTGCCTATGGCTCTTGCGCTGGTTGGACTCAGCAAGAAAGCTAAAGCTTATCCTGGCCAATTGTCAGGAGGCGAGCAGCAGAGAGTGGCTTTGGCACGGGCATTGGTGAACAACCCGTCCCTTTTGATTGCCGATGAGCCTACCGGAAATCTTGACCCGGAGACTTCCTGGGAAATAATGAAGCTTCTTGCAGAAGTAAATTACCGGGGGACTACAGTGATTGTCGCCACTCATGAAAAGAGCATCGTGGATGCTATGAAAAAGCGTGTAATAGCTATTGACAGAGGAGTAATAGTAAGAGATCAGGAGAAAGGACAGTACGAAGATGAAGTTAAGAACCACCAAATACATTATTAAAGAAGGTTTTGTAAATACATATAGAAATGTGCTTATGTCCCTTGCTTCAATGGGGGTTGTTTCTGCTTCTCTCATAATACTGGGATTTTTTCTGGTTATAACTGCAAATATAGAGCACAATACCCGTTTTTTGAAAGAGCAGCCGGAAATGCAGGTGTTTTGCAATCCGAACCTTGATGATTATCAGGTTGGTATGGTCCAATGGACTATAAGCAAAGATGATAGAATAGAATCATATGAAGTAGTTGATAAAGCGGCAGCTTTTGAGAAGGCCAAGGAAATGCTGGGAGAAGACAAGGAAATCCTCGAGGGTCTTGATGAAAGTATCATGCCGGTTTCATTTATTATTAAGCTGAAAAATTCCAAGGACTATGAGGAAGTTGTTGAAGAGTACAAGAATTATCCCGGCGTGGACAATGTGCAGTATTCGCAAAAGGCTATAGATTTTGTGAACAAAATACTTAGAATGTTGCAAATAGGAAGTACTGCGCTTATAATTATATTGTCGGCTATAGCTGTGTTTATAATTTCCAATACAATTAAACTCACAGTGTTTGCCAGAAGAAAAGAAATTAATATAATGAAATACATAGGAGCTACCGACTGGTTTATCAGATGGCCTTTTATTGTTGAAGGTATTATAATTGGGCTGGTTGGAGCTGTTGCAAGCTTTGGAATCATCTATATTGTATACGCTTTGGGAGGAAGAAGCATCGTGAACGACATGGCAATGCTTGAACTGGTCAGCATGGGAGATATGAGTTTTCAGCTTATTTCTACCTTCTGCTTGATAGGAGCGTTTGTCGGAGCTTTAGGAAGCGTAATATCAATACAAAAATACTTACGAGTATAAAACACTTGCATATGGGAAACCAAAGATAAATTCAAGGCGTAAATCGAGGGGGTTGAAACAGTGAAGAGGACTGTACTGGCAGTTGTAACGTTTTCATTAATTTTATCGTCATTATTTGTACCCACATTTGCCAAGACTATTTCTGATGTACAAAAGGAGAAAAATACTGTTGACAATCAATTAAACAGTATTACAAAGCAGAAGAAACAGGAGAAGGAAAAGCTAAATTCGGTAGAGAGTGAGAAGAAAAAAATTCAATCCGAGCAAGAGCAGAAGACTAAGGAATTCAATTCCTTAAATCAACAGGTTGAAGAGCTAAATAAACACATAGAAGAAATAGATGCTGCAATAAAGGAAAGTGAAGAACGATACAATAAACAGATGGAGCTGTTAAAGGTCAGAATTAATGTAATGTATCAGAATTCGGGCTCTACATATATTCAAACACTGGCAGAATCGGAGAACTTTATTGATTTCTTAAATAAACTTGAGCTTGTTTCTGCTATAAGCAAAAGAGATAAAGAGATAATTGAGGACATCAAGCAGGCCAAAGAAGATGTTGAGTTTAAAAAGAAACTGGCGGTTGAAAAGCGGGATACCGTTAAGGAAAAAGCCGAGCAATCGTTAAAAGCATTAAATGAATTGAGTGTTGCAAGATCAAAGCTGGATAGTGAAATCAGCAGTATAAACTCGCAACTGAAAAAACTTGAACAGCAGGAAAATGAGTTAATAAGACAGTCGAATGAACTTGCCGGTCAGATAAGAAGACTTCAGCAAAGCGGAAATTATGCCGGTGGAACCATGCGTTGGCCTGCGCCCAGCAGCTCAACCATTTCGTCCTACTTTGGCAACAGACTACATCCGATACTTAAGGTGTATAAGATGCATACAGGTATAGATATTTCAGCCGCTTCCGGTACATCGATAGTGGCGGCCAACAAAGGGACGGTAATAATGTCGGGATGGCAGAACGGCTACGGTTATACGGTGGTTATTGACCATGGAGGCGGAATTTCCACATTGTATGCCCATTGCAGCAAATTACTTGTCAAAGTGGGCGATTCGGTAAATGCCGGGGATACAATTGCAAAAGTAGGGAGCACCGGACTTTCGACAGGGCCTCACTTGCACTTTGAGGTTAGGAAAAACGGTACTCCGGTAAACCCTCTAGACTATGTAAAGCCGTAAAATAAAGTCACAATGATATATCCAAGATAATTTAAAATGAAGCTCGTGCTTTTTTAAGTACGAGTTTTATTTTATTAATAAAAATATTATTAATGAATCGGGCATATGATATAATAAAGACAGGTTTGACAAATCAAACAGCAATTATAAATACAATATTGCTTGCAATTTATAAAAAATTAAGGGAGTGTTTTAAAATTGAATAAAAGTATTTTTTCATCAAAGATTTTTCCGTTCATTTTGGTTGCGCTAATTTCTTCGACAGTGACCGCATATGGAACTTATTTTTTGTGGCATTTGCAAAAACCGAATTATATTATACTGTCCGAAGAAGAGGCAAAGGCTTTGGAACAAAAAACCAATAAGAAATTTGATGCCGATTACGCAATAACCTTTGACAAAAACAGTGTTGATTTTGAGAATATCAAAAAATATAACGAAGTTAAAAGACTTCTTAGTACATACTATTATGAGGATATTAACCAGAATGACATGCTCGAAGGTTCTATTGCAGGAATGGTAAATGCGTTAAACGACCCTTATACTGTATATTTTACGAAAGACCAAATGAAAGTTTTTGAAGAAAAAACATCGGGCAGCTATGTGGGTATAGGAGTATCATTAAATATGGGTGAAGACGGACTATTGACCGTAGTAGAAGCGTTTCCCGATTCTCCGGCAAAAAAAGTGGGAATAATGACGGGAGACAAGATAGTCAAAGTCGATGACCAAGATGTTACGACTATAAGCGATCAGGACTATATCGTTAGTATGATTAAAGGAGAAGAGAAAACCAAGGTCAAGATTACGGTTTTCAGACCCTCTGAAGGGACATATTTGGATTTTGATATAATAAGAGAAAAAATAAAAGTTGAGAACATAACCAGCGAGGTAATTGACGGGGATATAGGATATATAAAAATGAGCATGTTTGACAGTGAAATGGCGAAATATTTCGGAAATCACCTAAACAAGCTTCTTGATAAGAAAATAAAAGGACTGATAATAGATTTAAGGGATAATCCCGGCGGCGACTACAACGAAGTTTGTGCGATAGCGGACCGTTTGCTTCCGGAAGGTTTGATTGTTTATACAGAAGATAAGTTTGGCAACAGAAGTGAGAAAAAGTCTGATGCGAAGGAATTTGACTTGCCTTTGGCAATACTGGTTAACGGCAATAGTGCCAGTGCTTCGGAAATTTTGTCCGGAGCTGTAAAGGATCACAATAAAGGTACTTTGATTGGAACGAAGACCTTTGGGAAGGGACTTGTGCAGGCAGTTCAGGAGCTTGAGGACGGCTCGGGCCTTAAAGTGACTATAGCCAGATATTTTACTCCTTCAGGTGTATGTATACACAAAGAAGGAATTGAGCCGGACATTGTGGTTGAACTGGATGAAAAATATTCAAACATGCCTGTTTCGCAGGTGCCGAGAGAGGACGATACTCAGCTTAAAAAGGCTCTTGAAGTAATAAGAGAGCAAATCGGATAATATTCCGGCTTTAAGCACCTCCTTATAAAGAGCTTTTATATGTATATTGTTTAATGTTTTGCGCATACTAAGATTAAATGTTGCAATTTAGCATGAGCAATAGGAGGTGTAGTGGAGTTGGAAAACATAGATGAAAAATTGAAGTATGAAATAATAACGGAGTTGGGCCTTTTTGACAAAGTCAGCAAAAATGGCTGGAAGAGCCTGACGGCTAAAGAGACGGGACGGATTGGCGGTCTTATTACCAAAAGGAAAAAGATGATGCAGATGCAAAAGAGTCAGCAAGCTTAAATTCGGAAGTCAAAATTCTTTGGAGAATACATAATGATATGAGCTTCCATGACTTTTCAGGCGGGATGTATTTTATAAAATGCATCCCGCTTTGACGCTTTTAAGGCGTTTGTGTTATAATTATTCCGGCCTTTACGTTTGATTTCGACGGCCGATTTCCAAGGGGGTGGAGAGTATATACAGGGATTTTGCTTATATATACGATAGATTAATGTACGATGTGGACTATAAAGAATGGGCGGACTATATTGAGAAAATTTTTGAAAAAAATGAGCTCAAGCCCTCTTTGATAGCCGACCTCGGATGCGGTACGGGCAATTTTTGCATTGAGATGGACAAAAAAGGCTATGACGTGATAGGTATAGATTCGTCACCGGATATGTTGGACTGTGCCAAAAAGAAGTCTGAGGGAAGAAATATACTTTATCTTAATCAGGATATGTCAAATTTTGAGTTGTACGGCACGGTGGATGCCATTGTGTGCCTTATGGACAGTATAAACTATTTGACTTATATAAAAGATGTAAAAAGGTTTATGAAGCTTGTAAAAAACTATTTAAATCCCGGAGGCCTTTTTATATTTGACATCAATACGCCTTACAAATTTAAAAATATACTCAAGGATAATGTGTTTTATGATATTTCGGATGAAATTACCTATGTATGGCAGAACTATTTTGACGGCAAAAGGAAAATTTGTGAATTTGACATAACTTTTTTTGTCAAGGAAGGTCAGCACTATAAAAAGTATGATGAAGTTCATTATGAGAGATGCTATGAGATAGAGGAATTGAAAAAAATCATAGACTGGAGCGGATTGACTCTTGTAAGTCTTTACGATAGCATGACATTTAATAAACCATTGCCGAAAAGTGAAAGGATTTTTTTTGTTTGTAAGAACGGGGGATGAAATATGTCCTATTTTGAAAAAGTGTATGAGATTGTAAAGAAGATTCCTTACGGAAAAGTTGCTACATACGGCCAGATTGCCAGAATGTTGGGGACACCAAGGAGTGCAAAAATTGTAGGTTGGGCCCTTCATAAAAATCCATATTATGGTGAAGTTCCCTGTCACAGGGTTGTGAACAGAAACGGTGAAATTAGCTCGGGATTTGCTTTTGGAGGCCCGTTTGAGCAGAAAAAATTGCTTGAACAAGAAGGCATAATTTTTGATGAAAGCGGGAAAATAAACTTGAAGAAATATTTGTGGAATCCCTACGAGTTCCAGCAATGACAAGCTGTTTCCACAGCTTGATGCAATTTAGATTTAAATTGCCGGATTGACAAGCAGTTCACAATATGATAAACTGTTATAGATTTAGTAAAAGCATGTAAATGTGCGGACTAAGTTAAAGTATCAAGTTCAGGAGGAGTGCAGGATGGAAAGAGGAAGAGTTAAATGGTTTAATGCTGAAAAAGGTTTTGGTTTTATCGAGAGAGAAGGCGGAAACGACGTTTTCGTTCATTTTTCAGCAATAAACATGGATGGCTATAAGACATTGGAAGAAGGTGCTGAAGTCGAGTTTGAAGTTGTTGAAGGTGCAAAAGGACCTCAAGCTTCAAATGTGACAAAGGCCTAATAAAGTCTTAAAACATTTAATATAAAATGGCCACACACCCCGGTATTTTAATACCGGGGTTTTCAATTTCCCGAAAACGCTGTAAAATAGATAAATGTTAAGAAATTATGCTTTTTAAGGGTGGGATTGATAAATGGAAGATTATATCGTCAGGGCTACTGCAGGAGAAGGCACAATAAGAGCTATTGCGGCAACCACAACAAATTTGGTTAAAGAAGCGCAGAAGGTGCACGGATTGTCCCCGCTTGCCACAGTCGCCTTAGGAAGGACAATGACTGCTGCGGCAATGATGTCTACAACATTAAAAGAAGAAAAGGCTGCAGTAACGGTGCAGATCAAGGGGGACGGACCGATAGGCGGAATTGTTGTGGTGGTTGATTCGTCTGCAAATATAAAGGGATATGTTCACAACCCGTTGGTATATTTGCCTTTAAACAGCCAGGGAAAATATGATGTTGCCGGTGCTATCGGAAACGGGTACTTGAATGTTATAAAAGACTTGGGCTTAAAAGAGCCTTATGTGGGATATGTTGATCTCATTTCCGGCGAGATTGCCGAAGACATAACATACTATTATGTGTATTCCGAACAGATTCCTACGGTTACAGCTTTGGGAGTGTTGACCAATGCAACCGAAATTGTTGTAAGCGCGGGAGGATTTATTCTGCAGTTGATGCCGGGAGCAGATGAAGAGACAATTTCGTTTATTGAGAACAAGATAAGTTCCATACCGCCGGTTTCTGAGCTTTTGGCACAAGGCAAGAGCCCGGAAGATATTCTTGATATGCTTCTTTGCGAAAAGGATGTCAAGATAATTGACAAATCTCCATGCAGATATTTTTGCAATTGTTCAAGGGAGCGAATGGAGAGAAATATAATGACTTTGGGAAAAGATGAGATAATGGATATGATCAAAGAAAACCAAGGCGCGGAAGCCCAGTGCCATTTCTGCAACAAGAAATACTGGTTTTCTGAAGAGGACTTATTAAAGATTATAAATGGGTAGAGTCATAAAAATGATAAACATTTAATAATAGAGTGTATTGGCGAGTATTGTAGAGATATTAAGAGTAATAAAAGAATAAATTTAAATTATCGGTAATTTAGGTATTGACTTTAATCAATAATTTTTGTATACTATCAATTGTCGCAAAAACGACACGATAGTGTGGGCGCTTAGCTCAGCTGGGAGAGCATCTGCCTTACAAGCAGGGGGTCATAGGTTCGAGCCCTATAGTGCCCACCACACGGCCCGGTAGTTCAGTTGGTTAGAATGCCAGCCTGTCACGCTGGAGGTCGAGGGTTCGAGCCCCTTCCGGGTCGCCAATTAGCCCAGATAGCTCAGTTGGTAGAGCAGAGGACTGAAAATCCTCGTGTCGCTGGTTCGATTCCGGCTCTGGGCACCATATGCGGGTTTAACTCAGCGGTAGAGTGTCACCTTGCCAAGGTGAAAGTCGCGAGTTCAAATCTCGTAACCCGCTCCAAACTAAGAACTAAAGACTGGAACATATTTTCCAGTCTTTAGCTTCTAAATACGGCGCCATAGCCAAGCGGTAAGGCAGAGGTCTGCAAAACCTTTATTCCCCGGTTCAAATCCGGGTGGCGCCTCCAAAATGATAAAAGAAGCTTAACTGTAACTCATTATAAGTGTTACCAGTTAGGCTTTTTTGTTAATTGTATGTTTATATATATTTATTTTTATCGAAAGTAGATAATTTTGAAATAGGTAAATATGAAGAGTGGCTAAAATAAAGCAGCTTTATAAATAAGTTTTTGCTGATTGTGCTGTTGAATTGATGGAAGATTTTTTTCATGTTATAATTATATTGAGCAGATAGTATTTTTAGAGGTAAGAGATGAGAAATATATTTGCAGATGATGGCGCAAAATTATGGGATATATTATGGAAGATCAACAGCTATAATGTTGACAGTAGCTTTTCATCACTGAAGAAGACAATTAGGAATTTTAATTTTGTGGATGTTTACACTGATGTTCTAAAATTTATGGAATATAATATAGGCTTTATTGAAGATTTAGAGGAATATTTAGAAAAAAACATAACAAAAAATAATGATGTTACTATTCGTTTGAAAGCTGAAGCTTCATTGAAATTAAAGTGGGATAAAAATTTAGGAAAAGCAAAACAGCTTCGTGAAGTTTGTAATGATATACTCGGTATAAGAATAATTACAAGCTTAACCCAAAGAGAGCTGGAAGTTGAAATAGATGACATAATAAAGACAGTTAATGAGTATAAAGTCGATGTAGTTAACTTTTATTCTAATCCAAAGGCAAAAGATGACGGGTATAGGGGAATTCATTTATATTTTAGGAACAACCCTAAGTGTTATCCTGTTGAAATACAGTTTTGGACTCGCAAAGATTGGTTATTAAATAAGTATACACATGAAGTAATATATAAACAGGACTTTAAGGAAGAACGTATAATAGATTACCCTTTGGCATTAAGAATTTGGATTGAAGAAATGCCTAAAAATCCGGAGGAAGTCATAAGTTTTGAAGACTATTTATATACAATGCTTCAATCGGTTTACAAGGAAGGTGAGTAGCATGAAAACTTATATTTTTGCAAGAAAAGTAGGAGCAAATGCAACAAAAATTATGGAGATAGATAAGAAAGAAGCACTTCGAGTGATGAGGGAGAATAGGAACAGTGAATATCAGCTTGGTATATTGACTGGAGGTAGTTTTGATACTGTTATTAAGGTGTACGGAGAGTATGCACCTTTCCATAAAGTAAGTACTATTCGAGAATTAGTAAAGTCGAATAAAAAAATGCCTGTAAGATTGAAAAGAATGAAATTAGAAGGATTGTCTAGTACTAGATATAAAAAATCACTACAGATTCAGTGCAAAGAGCACAATTAAAACCTGAGCATACAAAGCTAGGACTATAGTGAATAACTGAAACGAGTGAAGATTTTTGCTAAAAGCCTATTATAACTTCTGCGGCAAACTTCAAAACCTTTATTCCCCGGTTCAAATCCGGGTGGCGCCTCCAAAATGATAATAAGAATTTTAATACGATAAAAAGCCCATAAAGAAAGGGCTTTTTATTATTTTTAAGAAAGTGTCTAATATTAATACTATTCTCCGGTGCACCTTAAAAAATAGATTTACGAAATTGCTTATATGTGGAATTACTTATACAATACGGAATAACTTATATAATAGAGAAAAAAGGAGCATTTCAAAAATCAATTGTGAAAGTTGATGTTATATCTTTAACAATGTGGGAGAATGCAAAGGGCTCAATTTAAACTTTAAAAAAGCTACCTTGACAGAAAAAGTGCTGCTTTGTAAAATAATATTAGAATTAGCACTCAATATTCTAGAGTGCTAACATGATATTACAATATGAGTTTAAATTACAGTGATATATATTAACAGCGTTTGAACGTTAACGATATCTTCGCTTTTTTATTACTTTAAATGTAAATGAGTTGCAGGTCCAATGACCGTAACTACCGTGACAAAGCGGAAGGGGGAATAAGTGTGTTGGGAGGTTTCTGGGACGCTGTTATTTACTTTGTGTTGTACTCATTTATAGGTTGGATTTCTGAGGTTGCTTATGCCGCTTATAAGGAAAAACGCTTTGTAAACAGGGGAGTACTTGCAGGGCCGATATGTCCCATCTATGGATTTGGAGCTCTTTTCATTTTAGGAATTGATGCGTTAACTAAACCAAGGACAATGCCTGTATATATGAGTATTACTTTGGCGATTATAATTACCACTGTTCTTGAGTATATAACAGGATATATATTGGAGAGATTTTTCAATATCAAGGCATGGGACTACAGCAATGAAGAATTTAATCTGCATGGACGAATTTGTCTTAAGTTTTCACTGTTGTGGGGAATATTTGCATACATGTTGTTGTCGTTCTTGCATCCTGTGCTCTCAATGTATGTAAATGCTCTAGACCAGACAGCAAAACAAGTTGTTGCAGTTTTGATGCTTGGAATGGTAGTTTTCGATACCGCCAAGACATTGAGTGCTGTTTTGAGCAGAAAGAACAAAAGGAACTAAGACATGAATATATATAATCAATTTGATGAGGATAAATTGATAAAAGTCCAGGTTGATATTACATGAGCCTTAATCATACATTTCGGATGTGTTGATTAAGGCTTTTAAATTTGTCTTTAAGAGTCTTTAAATATAGTTGTCTCCATAAAATCTTCATAAACTCCTGCTATTATTTATTCATCCATAAAATATTTAAAGGCGGGGGAGAAATATGGGCAAAAAGAAGCAAAGCTCAAAAAAAGGCATAATCATCACTGTTGGTTGTGCTTTAATTATAGTTGCGGGAATATTTATTGCAAGAAATATAATGGGCGGCGGAAACGCTTCTGCCAAAGACTTGGTAATTCCCAAGAGCGAGGTTACGGAAAGAGTAAAATTTTATCCCTATAATGCGGACGGGACGAAATTGGAAGTTTTAGCTGTCAGAGCCAGCGACGGTTCAATTAGGACTGCTTTTAACACCTGCCAGGTGTGCAACGGTTCTCCATGGGCATATTTTAAGCAGCAGGGGGAACTTTTGGTTTGCCAGAACTGCAAAAACAGTTTTAAAATGGATATGGTTGAACAGGAAAGAGGGGGGTGCAACCCGGTACCGATTACAAAAGACGATAAAACAGATGACGGAGCAAATATTATTATTTCTAGAGATTTTTTAGTACAGAACAAAGGTTTGTTTCCCAAGACATGGAAATCGAAATAGGGAAGCTTTTTGCTCAAAAATTTGAACGGGGAGAATAATGTGGAGAGGATAGTATGGAAAACAAGTTTGCAGTAAACAAACTGTATATAGAGGGAATGACGTGCACAGGCTGTGAGATGAGAATAGAAAATACATTGAAAAAGCTGGACGGTATAACCGATGTAAAGGCTGCGTACAGCAATTCAACTGTTTATGTGGCCTATGATGCAAATAAGCTAAATCCTGAAAAGATAATTAAAGCCATTGAAAAGCTTGATTATAAAGTAAAAAGTATTGCTGAAGAAAATAAAACAGGCCATGACATAAAGATAAGTCCCATGCCAAAGCAGGAAAACAAAACGGAAACGGGTCAACTTGTGGGCATAATCATCGTCTTTCTGGCTTTCTTTCTCATTATAAAAAATGCCCAGGTGTTTAATTTCATACCGGAAATTGAGCAGTCGATGAGTTACGGATTTCTTTTTGTGGTGGGACTTTTAACCTCCCTTCACTGTGTTGCCATGTGTGGTGGAATTAATATGTCTGTCTGCATGCGGTACAAAGTTGCAAATAGTAAATCGATGGCTTTGGATGAGTCAAACGGCGAGAAGGGAAAGCCGTTTGAATTTGCATATCTTTCGCCAAGTTTTTTATACAACCTGGGGAGAATCACTTCCTATACCGTTATTGGAGGAATTGTGGGCTCGCTCGGCTCTGTAATCAGCTTTTCGGGTGCTGCCAAAGGTGCGGTGGCAATAATATCCGGTGTTTTTATGATTATTATGGGTTTAAATATGCTAAACATCTTTCCGGCTTTGAGAAAGATTAATCCCAGAATGCCTAAAATTTTCGGCAAAAAGATAAGCAATTTAAAAAACAAAGGGCCTTTTATCGTGGGACTTTTAAACGGTCTGATGCCGTGCGGACCCCTTCAGGCAATGCAGCTGTATGCCTTGGGAACAGGAAGCTTTGTTGCCGGTGCGGCATCGATGCTTATGTTCTCTCTAGGTACTGTTCCCCTTATGTTTGGTTTTGGAGTAATAAGCTCAATAGTAAGCGGAAAGTTTACACGTGAAATGATGAAGGTAAGCGCGGTTTTGGTTATGGTTTTGGGAATTGCTATGTTAAATAGAGGCTTAAGTCTTTCGGGATATAGTTTTTCCATTTTCTATGCCGATTCCAAAAAATCCGCCAACATTGCAAAAATTCATGATGATGTTCAGATTGTTGAAACACAACTGGAGCCGGGAAGATATGCAACGATAATCGTTCAAAAGGGTGTACCGGTAAAATGGACAATAAAGGCCAAGAAAGAAGATTTAAACGGCTGCAATAACGCAATTGTTGCCAGGGAGTTTGGAATAAGCAATAAGAAACTGGAAATTGGAGATAATATAATCGAATTTACCCCGGATAGAGAAGGAGAATTTGTATATTCCTGTTGGATGGGGATGATTCATGGGTATATAAAAGTGGTAGATGATATTAATGAGGTAAGTCAGGAGGACATTACCGAAGAAAATGAAAGTTTTAATCCGGTCGGAATACTGGGCAAAGGCTGATTAGGTATTTGACTTGACGGTAGATAATAGAAAAGATAAATATATTGTTTGAGGGTGGGACGAAAATGAACGGCAAAGAATTTTTAATAAAAAATGAAAATATATCAAAGATTGAGCTTAAAATAACGGGAATGTCCTGTGCCGCGTGCAGTGCAAGAATTGAAAAAAGGCTAAATAAAGTGGACGGAGTAGCTAAAGCATCTGTAAACCTTGCAACTGAAAAGGCCAACATCGAATACGACGCGGCAAAGGTTAAAACAGCGGATTTGATTGAAATTGTAGATGACCTTGGCTATAAGGCTGAAAGGATTGAAAATATATCTGGGGACCGGGAGAAAGAACAAAGGGAGAAGGAAATAAAGAGGCTTAAGATGGAGCTTATCGCTTCTTTAGTTTTAAGCTCTCCTTTGATATTGGCAATGGTTTTCATGCTTGTAAATATTGATGTTCCTTTCCTGCATAATGAGTATTTTCAGCTTGTAATTGCAACTCCGGTACAATTTATTATAGGATTTCGATTTTACAGAAATGCTTATCATGCCATAAAGGCAAGAAGTGCCAACATGGATGTACTGATTGCAATGGGAACATCGGCAGCTTATTTCTTTAGCATATACAATGCCTTTTTTACTCATCCGATGGAAATGGGGATGATGAAAGAACTGTATTTTGAAGCCAGCAGCACTATAATAACGCTGATTCTTCTCGGAAAGTATCTTGAGGCTGTTGCCAAAGGAAAAACCTCGGAAGCTATAAAAAAACTTATGGGCCTTCAGGCAAAGACCGCAAGAGTTGTAAGAAGCGGAGTGGAAGAAGACATTCCGGTGGAAGAGGTGCAAGTGGGAGATATTATTGTGGTAAGGCCCGGTGAGAAAATTCCGGTGGACGGCAGGATAATTGAAGGGGATTCCTCAATCGACGAATCAATGCTAACAGGCGAAAGCCTGCCGGTGGAAAAGAAGGCGGGAGATTTTGTAACCGGTGCAACTATAAACAAATTCGGCACATTTAAGTTTGAAGCCACCAAAGTGGGAAAGGATACGGTGCTTTCCCAGATTATCAAAATGGTGGAGGATGCCCAGGGTTCAAAGGCTCCTATCCAAAAAGTTGCCGACCAGGTATCCGGTATTTTTGTGCCGGCAGTCATCGGTATAGCAATTGTAACCTTTGCAGTATGGTACTTGGTAACCCGTGAGATGAATTCGGCCATTGTCAGCGCCGTATCGGTTCTGGTTATTGCCTGCCCCTGTGCTTTGGGACTTGCAACACCCACTGCCATCATGGTGGGAACGGGCAAGGGCGCAGAAAAGGGCATACTGATTAAAGGGGGCGAATACCTGGAGACTGCGTACAAACTCGATTCTATTGTATTGGATAAGACGGGAACAATAACAAAGGGACAGCCTGAGGTTACCGATATTATCCCTGTGGGAGACATGGATGCATCTGAAATTTTGAAGCTTTCCGCAATCGCTGAAAAGGCATCGGAGCATCCTTTGGGAGTTGCCATATATGAAAAGGGCAAAAGGGAATTCGGTACAATACCAGATCCCGCAAAGTTTGAAGCTATTCCCGGAAGAGGCGTTGCGGCGGTATTCGATGATAAGACCATATATATAGGGACAAGAAAGCTTATGACTGAAAAAGGGATTGATATTTCAAAAATAGAATTCGATATTGCAAAGCTTGAAGATGAGGGCAAAACTGCAATGATTATGGCAGCGGATGACCGTGTGGAAGCAATTCTGGCTGTTGCGGATACGGTGAAGGAAAATTCCAAGGAAGCAATAGAACAGCTGATGAAAATGGGAATTTATGTGTATATGATTACGGGCGATAATGAGAGGACGGCAAGAGCAATTGCAAAACAGGTGGGAATAACCAATGTATTGGCTGAAGTTCTGCCCGAAAACAAAGCTGAGGAAGTTGAGAAGCTAAAAAAACAAGGAAAAATTGTGGGCATGGTGGGAGACGGTATTAATGACGCTCCGGCTCTTGCGACAGCAGATATCGGGATGGCCATAGGCACAGGAACGGATGTTGCCATGGAAGCTGCGGATATTACCCTTATGAGAGGGGATTTGAGGGCAATACCCACTGCTATTAAGCTTTCTAGAAGGACAATGAGGAAAATCAAACAGAATCTCTTCTGGGCATTTATATACAATATAATTGGCATTCCCTTTGCAGCCTTTGGACTCTTAAGTCCGATTATTGCGGGAGGAGCAATGGCCTTTAGCTCTGTGTCGGTGGTGACCAACTCATTAAGTCTTAAAAGATACGACCCGGAAAAATAAATTATACAAGTTTCAAGCCTGAATAGGGGGTGCTATACCCCCTATAAGCTTTTTTAGATTTCTTATCCTGCAAAAGAGGCAAAACAGCCCCAAAGATAGAAGTTCAAATAGGAGGGCATGTAATATGCATATGCATAACTATTCAAAAAAAATACTGGTTGTGGATGATGAAAAAAAGATTGTTGAGGTGGTAAAATCCTACCTTGAACATAGTGGATATGAAGTGTTCGAAGCCTATACCGGGAAAGAGGCGCTCCAGGTGTTTGAAAAAGTACCTCTGTCTCTTATTGTTCTTGATTTGATGCTCCCCGATTTTAGCGGTGAGGAAATCTGCAAAATTATCAGAAAGAAATCGAGGATACCGATTATAATGCTGACGGCAAAAGCCGAAGAAGAGGATATCCTTAAAGGACTTAATATCGGTGCCGATGATTACATAACCAAACCTTTTAGCCCCAAACAGCTTGTGGCAAGGGTTACAGCGGTACTTAGGAGGACAGCCGGAGACCTTGTGCCGCTTTCGAATATTTTTTCCTTCAACAATGGCGAACTTGTCATTGACAGTTTGAAGTATGAAGTTAGAAAAGGCAATAATATTGTAAATTTGACCCCCAATGAATATAAAATTCTTATGACTTTGGTAAAGTATCCCGGGAAGACTTTTACCCGGGAGGAGCTTATCAGCATAGCGTTGGGCGATGATTTTGAGGGCTTTGACAGAACAGTGGACACTCATATTAAAAATTTGAGACAAAAAATTGAGACCGACTCTAAAGCACCGAAATATATTTTAACGGTTCATGGAATCGGATATAGATTCCAAGGTGCAGAATGATATGAGTGGAAGAGGGGGGCTTGTGATGAAGTTCAGTCTAAGGATAAAGTTGTCCGTTTCTTATCTTCTTGTTGCCATGATAAGCGTTGTCCTTGTAATGGCGTTGACCAATATGCTTCTTGACAGCCACTTTAGAAAATATGTCAACCGTAATCAGGAGCAAAGAAACCGTGAAGTTGTTGCGTCGGTAAGTCAACAATATCTTGGAGACGGAAAATGGAATATGGACATGGTTGAAGCTATTGGCATTAGTGCCCTTGAAAACGGTTTGATTATAAAGGTAAAGGATAACAGCGGCACAATAATCTGGGATGCAACAGCCCATAACAATGGAATGTGCCAAAGGATTATTGAGCACATGGCAAGAAACGTGAGCAGCCGTTATCCCGATGCAGGAGGCTCCTACAAGGAGATACCCTATGAGGTAAGTTACAATCAGGAAAAAGTCGGGCTGGTGGAGATTGGCTCCTATGGGCCATATTATTTGAGTGACAATGACCTTGCTTTTATAAACACCTTGAACAAAATTCTTATTGGGGTGGGTGTTTTTTCGGTAATCCTCTCACTGGTGCTGGGGAGCATAATGGCAAGGAGGTTGAGCCAGCCTATTGCCAGAGTTATTAGCAGTGCCCAATCGATTGCCCGGGGATACTTTTCCGACAGAATAGCAGAAGAATCTACAACAGAAGAAATATGCCAGTTGACATCGACAATCAATGATTTGGCACAGACCCTTGAAAAGCAGGAAGCTTTGCGAAAAAAGATGGGGGCTGACGTGGCCCATGAGCTTCGTACTCCCCTTGCAACATTGCAAAGCCATATGGAAGCCATGATAGACGGTATTTGGGAACCTGATGCAGACAGGCTGAAAAGCTGTTATGAAGAAATAATCCGAATAAACAAGATGGTTGGGGACCTTGAAAAACTGGCAAAGTATGAGGGGGAGAGCCTTGTTTTAAATAAAACCACCTTTGATATATCGGAGCTGATACGCAGAATAATATGTAATTTTGAGCCTGAATTTAAGAATAGCGGAATTGAAATTGCCTTTGAGGGGAAGGCTGAAGAAATTTTTGCCGACAGGGATAAAATGAGTCAGGTAATTATTAATCTTGTATCAAACGCCTTGAAGTATACACAAGCGGGAGGAATGGTTAAAATAAGTGCAAAAAGCGAAGAGGGCGTAGTTGAAATCAGAGTGAAGGATACAGGGCAGGGCATACCTGAAGAAGATTTGCCCTTTGTGTTCGAAAGGCTTTACAGAGCGGACAAATCCCGAAACAGGTTGACGGGTGGGGCAGGAATAGGACTTACTATTGCAAAAACCATTGTCGAAGCCCATAATGGGCATATAGAGGTTTACAGTAAAATAAATGAGGGAACGGAATTTCTTATAACATTGCCAAAAGGTATTTAATCGTGCTATAATTGCTATTAATAATCTCGAGTTTGACAGTTGATAAATAAAATAGAGGCGATAACCCTTGAAATATAAAGGCTTATGCCTCTTTTCTATCTTTCAAAAATGTTGTATGGAAATGGTGCTTAATAATTTTTCCTACATTT
>Ga0209720_1000066_pt1 | contig 106214 bp, 84 predicted proteins | sample AD_JPNMR3_MetaG_FD_184426 | JGI IMG/M metagenome (GOLD analysis project Ga0209720, IMG submission 184426) | Active sludge microbial communities of municipal wastewater-treating anaerobic digesters from Japan - AD_JPNMR3_MetaG (SPAdes) (version 2) | ecosystem: Engineered > Bioreactor > Anaerobic... | reverse complement strand
TCGCGCGGCCCTCCTCCGCCAATATCTTCGTTATCGCACTCGTCAACGTCGTCTTCCCATGATCCACGTGACCTATCGTCCCTATGTTCACGTGCGGCTTCGTCCGCTCAAACTTCTCCTTCGCCATTATTCCTGAACCTCCTGCGTGAAGTTACGTTCCTTAGCCACTTCTTTTCCTATATTTCAACCGTCTCACCCGTCTGACAAAGCCGGGATCCGGATCATCCCTTGCCAATATATATCTGGAGCCCACGACCAGATTCGAACTGGTGACCCCCTCCTTACCATGGAGGTGCTCTACCGACTGAGCTACGCGGGCACAATTCTCTTTATCACATGGAGCGGGAAACGGGATTCGAACCCGCGACCCTCAGCTTGGAAGGCTGACGCTCTAGCCAGCTGAGCTATTCCCGCCCGCAGGTCAGCATATAAATGGTGGTGGGAGTTGGATTCGAACCAACGTAGGCGCAAGCCAACGGGTTTACAGCCCGTCCCCTTTAACCACTCGGGCATCCCACCACAGATTCAACTATTCCGCGGCGCCTCAGGCTCCCAGAAAACCTTTGCACCGTTCCAACCGTGGAGCTGGCGAAGGGAGTCGAACCCCCGACCTGCTGATTACAAGTCAGCTGCTCTACCGACTGAGCTACGCCAGCCATGGGTATTTTTGTAAAATGAACGACCGCCCTTTGGCGGCCGGACTATGAAATATACCAAACGTTTAGGATAGAGTCAAGTAGCCCGATTGTATTACAATAGAACACCTCAGCCAAAAACTGTGGGCTGTTACGGTAATGATACCGTTTTGTATCTCTTTCTTCAAGGTGAGGGCATAAGGAGAAATCTTGATGGTGACTTTAATCACTACCATGACGTGTCTGATTGGCGCTACTACGTTCGACCTCGATAACCCCGAGTGGGCCAACGCCATGCTTGCCGATGCTCGCTTGGAACAGAAGCGAGATACCGATACGGTATATGAAATGACGCGATTCGCATCACGGGAAGCGTGGGAAAAAATGGCGGAATTGCTGCGTAGCAGAATTCTTATTGCGTGCGGTTTATATCCCTTACCGGAACGGACCCCGCTGAATCCCTCCGTCTCCGGTCGAACGGAACATCCCGATTACTTTGTTGAAAATGTCGCGTTGGAAGCGCTCCCCGGCTTCTTCGTGACAGGTAACCTCTATAGACCGACGGGCAAGGGACCTTTCCCAGCGGTTGCCTGTCCACACGGTCATTGGGAAAAAGGTCGCTTTGAAAACACAGACACCTGCTCCGTCGCGGGGCGATGCATCACCTTTGCACAGATGGGTATCGTCGCCTTTTCATACGACATGGTCGGTTATAACGACAGCAGGCAATTTGCAAAGTCTTGGGGTCATAGTCCGGAAGGCATCCCCTTGGAAGAACGGCGGCGCCAAGCGCTGTGGGGCATTCATCCTTTCGGCGTTCAGCTTTGGTCGAGTATGCGCGTTTTGGACTTTCTGGAGAGTCTGCCGTTCGTGGATAAGGACCGTCTTGCCTGCACAGGCGCGTCCGGCGGCGGCACCCAGACTTTCGCCTTAGCCGCAGTAGACCCCCGTGTAAAAGTTGCTGCTCCAGTAAATATGATCTCTCACACGATGCAGGGTGGCTGCATGTGTGAAAACGCCCCATTGATCCGCTTTGACGTATGCAACATGGAAATCGGCGCGTTGATGGCGCCGCGCCCGATGCTGATGGTATCTGCCACAGGAGACTGGACGAAACAAACACCAGAGGTAGAATTTCCAGCTATACGCGGCATTTACGCGTTATACGACGCAGCTGACCGTGTCGAAAACCACCATGTAGACGCCGGGCATAACTACAACCGCGAGTCACGCGAAGCTGTATACCGCTTTTTTGGAAAATGGTTGTTGAGCAGCGATAAGTTTCAGGACTTTGTAGAACCACCCTTTGAGGTAGAACCAATGGAGGCTTTGCGAGTCTTCGCTGATGATCAGTTGCCAAGCTCCGCAAAGACCCAAGAGGAAATCATCTCCTACATGGTCGCCTCCGCGAAGACCCGCTGGGCAAATGTGCTGCCCAAAGCGCCCTCGGAAATTGACAACTTCAAACAACAATTCGGCGACGCCCTACGTCAGGTCTTGAGTGTCTCCGTGCCGCTTCCCGATGAAATCAACATCCGCACTATAGCCAAACGACGTGCCGCGGGCATCGAGGAGAGCTATCTTGTGTTGGGCAGAAAAGAAAAGGGTGAGGCGTTCCGCGCAATACTCTTCCGCCCGCTTGCGAGTCGACGTGTCGAGCACGCCGTGGTACTGGTTACGAACAAGAACCTTGAAGAAATTTCCCGCGCAAGAACTCTTGCTCCCTTCACCTACGTGAGAGCCCTCCTCAATGCTCACGTCCCGACCCTTCTGGTCGAGCCGTTCTTGACATCCGGAAAAGGCGAGCGGCAATATGCAAAATTCCCGGACACCTTTGTTCCTACCGACACGATGTGTCGCATACAAGACATTGTCACAGCTGCCAAATTCTTGCGATCGCAGATTCCAGCAAAAACACATCTTGTTGGCTTACAGGAAGCCGGCATGTGGTGCCTGTTCGCGGGGGCAATCGATGATGACATCGCCTCCGTGCTGGTTGACATGAACCATTTCGATAGCACCGACGATGCGGCTTGGGTCCAAAAGTACTACGTCCCTTGTATTCGTAACGTCGGAGATGTCTTGACCGCTTGCGCCCTCACCGCTCCAAGACGACTTACTCTCTTCAATGTGGCGGAAACATTCGATAGAGATACCTTACAACGCTTTTTCACAAAAAACCGCATCCAAATTTTGCAGAAATCGCCGACAGTTATACAAATGATCAAGTTCATGAAGGAAGCCTCTCGTGACTGATGCGGATCTTCGTATCGTCCACATTACGGACATTCATTTTTGGCATATTGTCTGGAATCCGTTCCGCTTGCTCAATAAACGGCTTCTGGGCAATTTGAATGTAGCGCTGCGACGTCACCGAGAGTTTGTTATCAGTCAAGCGCAGAACTATGTCGAGGTCATTAGCGACCTAGGTGCGTCGGCTGTCCTGATTACCGGCGATCTAACCTCTACCGCTCTCGACGAAGAATTTTCGATGGCGCATGATTTCCTCCTATCTCTTCGAGAAAAGGGCATGCAAATCTGGGTCCTCCCAGGAAATCACGACGTTTACACTTTTGAGTCGTGCAGAAAGAAAAGGTTTGAAACGTATCTGAAAGACTTCATACCGCCCGAAGGTTACCCGACAACGATAAGCATGAACGGGGAAAAACCGCTACTCCTCATCCCAACAGCAAAGCCCAACATCTTGTCCGCACGAGGTTTTGTACAACCATCGACCATCACTTGGGTGGCGGAACAAATGACGTCACTTAACAAAGAACCTATCCTGGCCGCGGCGCACTATCCACTGCTGCCTAATACATCAACCTATCATTCTGCCCCGTCCCATCGATTACGCAACGCGGACAAACTTCGAAAAGCACTGGCACAATCAGGAAAACGTGTGCTTTACATCAGCGGGCATGTCCATCGATTTAGCTTTACCCGGGATGATAACTATCCGAATTTGGCACACTTATCTACGGGGGCTTTTCTGCGACACGACCCAGACAAAGGAACTGAAGGGGAATTTTCTGAGATTATTTTTAACGAAAACGAAGTCCACGTCCGCCGTCACGTATGCAAAGCATCCCATTTGTGGACAACGGAAGAAGTGAAATCGTTTTGTGACCCAGGCGTCCAAATAAATGGCTGTATAAATATATCGCCGCCGTAACGCCCGCTTCATAGCGATGTACTATCAACACAAAGAGCGCCGATACGTGGAGATCCGGAAACCTCTCGTGTTTCGAAAGGATTATGACAAATGATTCGCCAAAAGAGGTGTTCCATCTTCGCCTCGGCACGTACGAAACGCTTCAAAAGGAGTTGAGATGTCACTTATTGGAGTCCTGCTCTTCCTTGGCGGTATGGTCACCGCCCCCGAGTCGATCTACGTTTTGGATTCAAACGCCCCTGTCTGGGATGTCGCGACGGAAGACTTGAATCAGGACGGCATACTGGATGTGCTCACCGTCTGCTGCGATAAAGACCGAGATCCCCTTGAAAAATATGTTGCGGTTTTTCTTGAGGCACCTTCCCAGGGTTACCCGCCCTCGCCTTCCTCCGTATTCGAACTCAACACCGAAGTCGGTGGGTTGTTTCTCGCTGAGACCGATGGTAAGGCACCAAAAGAATTGGTAACGGTACACGCGTCCGGTGCCGCGGTCTATGGTTTCGAAAACGGGAAATGGACTCCTCAATCCAGCATCCAGTTCTCGTCCCTTTTCCCGACAAATGCACGAGAGCCCTTATTTCTGCGGGACGCCGCAACCGATCTCGACGGGGATGGCATAGACGAGTGGTTTGTTCCCATCGCCGGCGGCTTTCAAATCTTTTGTGCAGAAAAACCTCTAGTCACGATCAACTGCGATATCGAAAGCGAAATCCGCCGTGGCGAAAATATGTACATCTACCATCGGTTGCCCACGTATCACACGTTTACCGTCCCCGATGCGCCTCAAAAAGCCATCGCATTCTTGAGCGATGAATATGCTGATTTTGCCTATGGAGAACAGTGGCAACAACACAATCGCTTCAAAATACCATTGAGAGTGGATGAAAAATGGGACGCTTCCGTCCGTATGGCAGACGTCGACAAGAACGGATTGCCCGATTTGATCGTGACCCAAACGAAAGGCACGGTTAACCTGCTAGCACTTACCCAGGTCTACTTGGCAAAAGCCCCTTACCAATATGCCGATACGCCCGACGTGACCTACGAAACAAAGGGGGCATTGGCAAGTCCCTTTTTGAAAGATGTCAATGGGGACAATCTCGACGACCTCGTTTTCATTAAAATCCCGCTCGGTGTACGCGCCTTTATGAACTATTTTCTTCGGCGCAAACTCACCGTAGAGGTCGACGTCCATTTTTACAAACCCTCCGGCTACGGCGCCGCCCCGGATTTCACGCAAACCCTGACCCTCGACGCTCCAGAAGGTAGAGAACAGGTCGCTTATACAATGGGCGATTTTAACGGGGATAAGAGACTGGACGTCGCTATTGGCGCAGGGACCGGTGGAATGGTTGTTTATACCGGCGTGGCAGGCAAATTTCTCAATCAGAAACCGTGGGTAACCGTCGATATTCCAAGCTTCGGCATCGCACGTGCCATCGATTTGGACAAAAACGGCAAGGATGACATTATTCTCTTCCACCCCGGGGTGGCGAATAAGAACAAAATTGAGATTGTCCTGTTTTGAGGAATGTCGAAGTAATGCACGCATGAACAAGGAGGACGATTGTGCTCAAGGAGTTCAAAGAGTTCGCACTTCGTGGAAATGCCATTGATATGGCGATCGGAATCATTGTGGGTGGTGCTTTTGGCACTATCGTCAAAAGTCTGGTCGACGACGTCTTGATGCCCCCTCTCGGTGTCCTCATTGGGGGAATTGATTTCTCGAATTTTTTCTTGATCTTGAAAAACGGGAATCCACCTGGACCCTATTTGTCTCTGAACGACGCCAAAGCAGCCGGGGCAACCACGCTAAACTATGGGCTTTTCCTGAATCATTTAGTAAGCTTTCTCATCGTAAGTTTTGCAGTATTTTTGTTAGTAAAGATGCTAAACACCATTCATAAAAAAGAAAAAACCGCTGCTGCAATCGTCACCAAGGAATGCCCTTTCTGTGCGTCCACCATTCCCATAAAGGCTTCTCGTTGCCCGCATTGCACCTCGGATCTAACCTAGAAATGGGACTTCATTTTTTGTAGCGGCGCAACGTTGAGCGCCCTTTCTTCCCGGAATTCTCTGTAGGGGCGAGGCTACCTCGCCCGTTACTATCTCCGCCAAAAACCTCCACCTTCCGTGTATTGTAGCCCCCCGTTGTCATTGCGAGGAGCGGAGTCTTCGACGCGACGAAGCAATCCGCTCAACCGCGCAGCGCAAGAAGACTTCGGACGGTGGCCTCCCCCGAATTCCCAAGGGGATTGCCACGTCGTGCCTGGCGGCACTCCTCGCGATGACAAGGGGGAAACGTGTTGGAAAAATACATTGAATTGAACAAAACACCTACACCGCATACAATGTCCCTCATAGGCTGTGGAACTTGCATGAGGCAAAAAGCCACAAAAATGGCGCGGTGAGGCAAATCAATCTCTAACGTGAGGAGACGACCCCATGAAAAACCTTCTTAATTTTTTATCAAAACGCAACATCGCACTTCTTACCTGCGTTTTGCTTCTTATTGTCATTACAACTTTCGGCGCTCGCGGTGAAGCGACTGATCCCCAGCGCGCTGTGTTGTCTGCACTCGCAAAAGGCGATGTGCAGTCTTGGCCTGGTCTGACCCCGGAGCAACCTTCCTACTTACTAAAGAAAGCCGACGACTACTTGGCGGAGTTCCAAACCCATCACCTGCCTCACGGCGGCGCTGCGGACGTTTGGTGGACAGATGAGACACGAACAACGGCACATCTTTATGACACGCTGGGGGACAGCGCCTGTTGGACGGGGCATTACCTAGCGGCGCTGGCGTTCCGATATGCCGTTACGAAAGATCCCCAAACGCTGAACGCAATTCAAAAAACTCTAGACTGGTATGACATGTTGACGCGCGTCAGTGGTATTGAAGGGTACGTGGCGCGTTACGCTGGTCCCGCAGATGACCCGGCATATGAGCGATACTATACACCTTACAAAAGCGGCCACTTCCGTGGTGCCCCCCCTTTTGAAAACCTAATCTGGCTCGGGGATAGCTCACGGGATTCGTATGATGGAACAAGACTTGGGCTGGTTACCGTGTGGACCCTCGTCGACGATGCCGCTGTGCGCACCCGGGCTGCCAGTCTGCTCGAGCGCATTCTTGACAATCTAATCGCCAACGATTGGTGGATTAAAGATAATCAGGGCCATGCCACTCGCCCCACCCCCACGTTTGAGATATCGTATGTTCAAGCTGCGCTGCGAATCAATCCTGAAAAATACAAGGACTTACAGCCGCTTTATGAGGACTCTTTCCAAGCCCTTTCCCAAATGTCGCCAAGGCAAATGGATAAATATCGCCGCGAATATTTCGCGTATAACCTGGATTGTTCGCGGTTGTTAACCTTAAACTTACTGGAAAAAGACCCTAACAAGAAAAAAGTCTACGAAAAACTTGCGCAGAACCTATTTGAAGGCTCGATCGATCATGTCAATGCCTGGTTTGCCGCCGTATACGCCGTGTCCACCCGCGACATAACCAACGCTACCGCACAAGCCATTCTCCTCGGTCAACTTTTAGATTTCCCAAGGCCGCCCAACGCCATGCGCGGCACTGACCTCACAAATGACCCAACCATTGAGAAACGCGACGAAACCTATTCCCTATATGCCCTGGACATACGTAAGCGCGAACCGGACACCTTCATTTGGCAACGTTCTCCTTGCGTGTTAAAGGGCGGGACACCCAACGTCACGTATCACTGGGGCGGCATCGATTATTTCTTGCCGTATTGGGCAGGCCGCTACGCAGGTATTATCCCTGCTGAAGCAGAGCCCCAAAACACACCCGCTGTTTCAAGCGCAGAAGAAAAAATCCCCGCATTGGGCGGCAATGCCTCAACCGATGCAAAACGTTTCCATTTCGCGATTCTTGGTGACCGTACTGGCGGCGCCGAACTGGAATGGCCCTTGTTCGATCGCGCCGTGGACGAACTAAACTTCCTCCGCCCCGATTTCGTCCTCACCGTCGGCGACCAAATTCAGGGGTACGTCACTGACAAGGAAGTAATGAAGCAGCAGTGGGAAGAGTACAAAGAACATGCAAACCGTCTACAAATGCCCTTGTACCTCCTTCCGGGCAACCACGATGTATCTAATCCCCGCATGCTCGCCTGGTGGAAAGAAAATCTGGGCCGAAGCTACTACGCTTTGGAACACAAAAATTGTCTCTTTCTGGTGCTGAACATTATGGAACATTGGGAAATGAATGCCTCTTCGCTTGGCGAGGAACAAGTACGTTTTGCACTCGACACGCTCAATCGACATCCGGATGTACGACATACCTTCGTATTTCTCCATATGCCGCTTTGGCGCGATCCAGCCCGAACCGACTGGCTAGCCATCGAAGCTGCCTTAGCGGGAAGACCTCACACCGTGTTTGCAGGCCACACGCACACGATGTCCTATGAAGAACGAAACGGCGGAAAATATATCGTTCTGGCAGTCACGCGGGGTATGGCACCCAATTGGTCAAACGATACCATCCGTGAATTAGGTCAGTTTGCTCACTACACCTGGGTCACAGTGGACAATAACGATGTGCATGTAGCACATATCGAACCCGGAAGCGCCATGTGGCCCGCCGATGTGGCGCCCAAAAGTTTTCAGGATGCCCTCATGAATTTGATCAAGATAGACGGTACGCAACCGAAGCCCTTCTCCGACAACAAGATGAAAACAGGGTTTTCCGCAATTATCGATAACAAACTGCCGAAGCCCGTACAAATTATGTTCGACGTGAGGCCGTTAAGTGCAGACAGTTGGCAGACCGCAGAAGGTGACATGCCGCGTACCCTCACCCTTAATCCCGGCGAACAAGAATCAGTGGAATGCCAATTTGTTACACCGATAGATCGGGTTGTACCCGCTCCGCGGTTACGTACAGTAATCCAATACGATGGCAAACCACTACGCGCTTTTGAACGCAATTTCCCCTTGTATCCCGAAAAAGCATTGAGAACGATCCCGATGTGGCATGTAGTAGGTCCGTTCGATGCCGGCACAGTCACTACCACATTACCGGACAATCCCAGAGAGGCATTACCCCTCGTCTTCAAAGAGCGTGGTCCAGAGCAAGGCTTTGATCCCGACAAGACGTATTCAGAAAATGGACAAACCTTGTCCTGGCATGAGGTAGAAACCCGCGATGGTTTCCTCGACTTGATGCATCTCGTAGAGACCCCAGTGAATGTCCTCGCATATGCGGTCTGCGGCATTCAAAGTCCTTCGGACAAAACGTACTATGCCTCTTTCCGCGCGGATGACTATGCCCGAATCGCCGTCAACGGGAAATGGCTGGAAAATGACCGCCTATATCGCACGCGGGGCGATGCCACGTATATTGCCCTGCCGCTGCGTTCTGGTTGGAACTCTATCCTGGTAGTCTGTGTGAATGTAGGGGGCGGTTGGTCATTCCGTATGCTTCCCGCAGACCCAGACAATGAGCTGACCTTTTCTTCGTCTCCAAAATAAGCGACAGAACAACGAGATTGGCTATATTACTTCGTGCACCACGAGGGGTGTTGTTTTATTTGCCATCTACTAGGAGAGGTAAACCTGGGAATGACGCCGACACTGTCCCAGAATGAATTACAGCCATTACCTCGATTACGTAACTTGTTGTTCAAACACCCTCGAGTTCGTTTCGTGTTGCTATTCCTCACCTATTGCCTCGTCATACTTGCAATCTACCGCTCCTTGACGCTCACGGTATTCAATCAAGCCTACCTATTTTCTATTGCCCAGTGTACTTCCATCCTACTTAGGGTCAGCGGCGTGTATGCTGAAATAGAGAGTGTGGCAACTTACCGCGGCAGAGAATCCGAAATAAGACGTCTCCTGACAAAAACAAGTTCATTTCCCGTCGGCCATCCCGACACGGATACCCTGGGCAGGATGAAACCCATCACGGCTTGGGAGGTCTACCGGTTCCGCACCGCCCGGATTCAGTCTGAACTTCTCGAGGTACAAAAAGCGCGGAAAGAACTCGAGAAACCTTTCCGACCGGTTGTCGTGCACAGCCCAGAAGAACACGTGCGCGCCATCGAAGAACGGCTTGCTCAAATCCGGAACCCCATTTTCGCATTGGGAAACCAGAGGCTTGTCGGCGTCATCGACGCCGCCAGCCGAAAAGAACTCGATGCTATCGCACAAACACTAAAAACCGCACGAACCTTGACATCAACTCCCACCGACAAGTTTGTACAGATGCTGCAAGACGTCGACCAGAAACTCGGACAGCTGCGGGCCCTCTTTGCCGATTCTCTTGCCACTCAAGCCGCCCGTCTACAAAAAAACCTGCTGTCCTTAGGACCTACGGTCTATCTTCGCCCTCCCAACCCAGATAACACCATAGCCAGGCCTCCCTTTGTATTCTCTATAGCCCCCGAGTGTGGAGCGGTGGAAGTGTTTGCGATATTCATCGCAGGCGTCCTTGCCCTTCCTTACCCTATGAAAAAGCGATTTCTGGGTATTGTGCTGGGCGTGCCTCTGTTATACATCATAAACATATTCCGTTTGTCAATTCTCGGATACATCGGTGTACGCTACTCGAACCCCGAAATGTTCCGTTTTGTCCACGAATATCTCTGGCAAGGGCTTTATGTCGTATTTGCCGCTGCATTGTGGCTGGCATGGACTGAATACATTGCAAAGACCGACTCCTTAATACGCCCAAGGGCACCTTCAACATGAAATGGCTAGCCTTCACAGTTCGATTTTTATGCCTAGCCCCCGTGTGCCTCGTACTATGGTGGTATGTTCTGCCGGCATATGCCAAAATACTCGGGTTTTTCTCTGTGGTGATACTTCGTTTTGTGTTTCTTGCGGGGATCGAATCCTTCCGGATTGTCCCACTCGGGCTCTTTTACACGGGCACACTACTGCAGTTCCACACGGACACGCAGGAGTTTCCCTTTCCTATAGGCCAACTGACTACCAATATGGCGCCGTTTGTTGCACTCATGTTCTCAACACCCAAAATCAAACTTCGGAAACGGATTTTGGCTACCAGTATCGGTTGTATGTCGCTTTTCTTTTCTCACTTATTCTACGTCGTTTTCGCCTTTCAGTTTAGCCGGCAAGTTAATACTCCCCCTTACGTCTCCCATATCATCGCACCCGTGTTCCTTACCTTGCCGTTTCTCCTATGGATCGTACTGTTGCAGAAAGATCTGATTGGGGAAAAAACACTTTAGGTTGAGGCATTTTCTGAGAAATCTTTCTCGCTACCAAATCCGCACCAAATGAAAGAATATTGTTAAGGCTTTATTTTGCAACAACTTATGGGTTGCTTTTGCACAAAAGATCGCCGTCCTTTTTATGGGCAATTTTTTCAAAAAAATCGCTAAAGTTTTCGCTAAAGTTGCCGATAATTACGACGAAAACCCGAGAGTGTGCCTGGTCGGGACAAATCGGGCAACACAGGGAAGGTGGAGACGAGACGCCGTCACGGAGGACGGCACCCCTTCTTAGGTTCCCCATTCGGGTTAAAAAGTTGAAAAGTCCTGTGGCGCGTGGCTTTTAAGTGCTCCGGTCTCCACTCAAGTAACGTCGGCGAAGCTTGGATGGTGCGATCTTCTCGGGACGGTCAAGGTCGCCTCATCAAGAGATGCCAGACGGCTCGCCTTTGGTCAATTAGTAACGCGAGAACAGCCCTTGAGCGGAACACAGAGTCCTTTAACCCAGTCCGGTCGGGACACCGGCCTGGAAAAAAGTCACAAGCTGACAGGCAAAAGAACCAAAGCTGTCGTCTTTTGGGACGGCTAATGGTTTCGCGATGATAACGAACTTTTAGGACGGTCGGTTCGAAAATCGCTGAAGCCTGAAGCGAGACGGAGCGTTGGGGCAATGCGTGTCCGGGTGCGACATGGGGTCGTACATCGGGCAAACCGTCTAACCGAAGTTGCTTCGTTGGCGGGACGGGCCAACACGAAACATTTGGTTAGGCGTAACGGTTGGGACCGGTTGCGGACGGAACCGCAACCCATTACTCATGGAGGATGTAGCTATGGGACTTCGCATTAACACCAATGTGCCTGCCCTTAACGTAGGTCGCGTCTTGAATCGTTCCACACAGAGTTTGAACACCACCCTCGAACGTCTCGCCAGCGGGTTGCGCATTAACCGCGCTAAGGACGACGCCGCAGGACTTGCCATCGCAGAAAACTTACGAGCCCAGGTTCGCGGACTCGTCGTGGCACAACGTAACTCGCAAGATGGTATCAGCCTGGTACAAACCGCCGAGGGCGCGCTGAGCGAGACCACCAACATCTTGCAGCGCATCCGCGAGCTTGCTGTCCAAGCCGCCAACGGTACTCAAAGCGACGATAATCGCACTGCACTTAACAGCGAGGTAGCACAACTGCTTTCCCAGATTGACAACATCGCTTGGGAAACGGAGTTCAACGGCATCAAGGTCCTGAGCACCACCAATACAATCACCCTCCAAACGGGTGCCAACGCGGGGCAAACCTTGTCGGTCGGCGTTCAGGGCGCTTCGACTCGCCAACTGGGTATTAGCAACGTGTCCGTCTCCACAATGACGCTCGCTGTGTCTGCGTTGAGCACCCTGGATCTCGCCATTCGCAGCGTTACGACATTGCGCAGCTCGTTCGGTGCGTTGCAGAACCGGTTGGAGTTCACTATCAACGCCCTTTCCATCCGCGAAGAGAACTCGGCGGCATCGGAAAGCGCGATTCGCGACGCCAACATCGCTCGCGAGACCATTAATTTCACGCGGTCGCAAATCCTTGTAAGCGCCGGTACCACAATTCTGGCACAAGCCAACGTGATTCCACAGACAGCCTTGACCCTGCTCCGAGGGTAAACCACCCTCGTTCAGGTATATAGAAGTAACCGTTAAGGACCTCGGGACAGGTTCTTGACGGCCACTTGGAAAGGAGGTGGTGAGTCATACGCCCGGGTGGGCAGCTCGCGGAACGATGGAGAGTTCCACGTGCAGGAAACTTAAGGACTGCGGGGTAGGGACGCCCCGCGCGACACTCTCAAGGAGGGTAATGCTATGGGACTTCGAATTAACACAAACATACCCGCATTGAATGCGGGCCGCATCCTGAACCGATCAACCGGTGAATTGAACACCACGTTGCAGCGTCTTGCCAGCGGGTTGCGAATCAACGGTGCCAAAGATGACGCCGCAGGTCTTGCCATCGCAGAAAACTTACGAGCGCAAGTCCGCGGACTCGTCGTGGCACAACGTAACTCCCAAGACGGTATTAGCCTTGTGCAAACAGCGGAAGGCGCTCTCAGCGAGACCACCAATATCTTGCAGCGCATCCGCGAGCTTGCTGTCCAAGCCGCCAACGGTACCCAAAGCGACGATAACCGCACCGCGATCAATGGGGAAGTGTCACAACTTCTTGCCCAGATTGACAACATCGCGTGGGAGACCGAGTTCAACGGCATCAAGGTGCTGAGCACCACCAATACAATTACCCTGCAAACAGGTGCAAATGGTGGGCAGACCTTGACCGTGTCGGTACAGGGCGCTTCGACACGCCAGCTGGGCATCAGCAACGTGTCCGTGTCTACCATGACGCTTGCTGTCTCTGCGTTGAGCACCTTGGACCTCGCCATTCGCAGCGTTACGACATTGCGCAGCTCGTTCGGTGCCTTGCAGAACCGGTTGGAGTTCACCATCAACGCCCTTTCCATCCGCGAAGAGAACTCGGCGGCATCGGAAAGCGCGATTCGCGACGCCAACATCGCTCGCGAGACCATCAATTTCACGCGGTCGCAAATCCTTGTAAGCGCCGGTACCACAATACTCGCTCAGGCGAACATCATTCCCCAAACCGCATTGACACTGCTGCGGTAAAGGAGTGGCGTTCATTGAACTAGGAGATGCGGACTATGGGAGTACGTGGCGTATCTGGAAATGACCTACGAGCGCTGACGGCATCCCTGTCCCCGCGTCGCCCGCCTGAACCCGTTCAGGCAAACGAGGATTTGACTGAAGGTTTCCCGGACATTGCCCGCGCGAGTCCGGCTGCTCAGACGGCTAAAAAAGAAAACGATAAGCCGGTTCAGAACAAACCAAAAGAGGAGCCGGTAACTGCGGACAAAGCAGGAACGCGGCTGCGCGTGGACGGGGCTACTGACCGTATCGTCGCGCAGATTCTCGATCTCAAAGGTGAGGTGATCAATCAGGTGCCTCCCGAAGAATTGCTCAAGATACTGGCCAGGACCCGCGAGGTATACCGCAAGTTGTTTGACCAACTTGCCTGACTAAAACGGGACAACCGGCAAACAACCCCGACCTTCTAATGGGTCGGGGTTGTTCTTTTAAAAAACTTGTCTGGGGGAATTGGCAATATCCCCGTCAGAAAAGACAACCCCTCAAGGTTCGTTCCACCCGTCAGCCCCTATCAACGGGACAAAAACGCACCCAATACCTTCCTCTTCACAAAACCCGTCGGCGCGCCGCACAATACGAATCAAATGTTGCATTCCCCGAGGTCCCACAGGACACACCAGACGCCCCCCCTCCGCCAATTGCTGCTTCAATGACTCCGGTACATGCGGCGCACCTGCAGTGACTATAATCCCATCATACGGCGCACACTCCGGAAGTCCATGCGTTCCATCACCCTCATACACGCGAACATTGTCGTACCCCAGCTCATAAAGCGTCTGCTGCGCCCGCCGCGCCAGTTCCGGTACGCGTTCTACCGTGAACACCTCGCGGGCAAGCGAAGCAAGTACCGCGGCTTGATAACCAGAACCCGTCCCTATCTCCAAAACCCTGTCCGTAGGTTGTACCTCCAGCATTTGGGTCATCAGACCCACCATATAAGGTTGGGAAATGGTTTGACCATATCCTATTTCCAGGGGCATGTCTTCGTAAGCCGCGTATCGCCTAACCTCGGGTACAAACCGATGGCGCGGAACAACCCGCATGGCTTCGAGAACCCGCCGATCTCGAATCCCCCGGGACTCCAGTTGTTTGCGCACCATGGCAAGCCGCAGTGCACTGTAATCCGGTTCGGTTTCATCGCAATAGGTTGCAACCACGTCAATCCTTCCTAAAACTTGAGAATCAGAATAGCACCCCACACGGCAATCTGACGGATAAACCATACCATCAACAACGTGAAAAACGGCGCCAAATCTATCGTACCCATGGGCGGTAACAAACGCCTTATCCGGTAAATCAACGGGTCCGTCAGCCGCGAAATCCAACGTAGCCTGCCCGACTCAACGTCCAACTGAAGCCACGGACCAAACCATCTCAGCAATACTGCCAACATCAACAGGGTGAAGACACAATACAACCCACGAATCACCACTGCATGAACCCAGACACTCGACATAACCACCTCGTTACTTCCCTTCGCCACCCGAAAACTGAATAAAGGCAAGGCGGGTGTAAATAGGACCTCTTGGCGTCAATTCACTTTGAAAAACAGCAACCTGCTCAACACATACTTCTCCACCTTCCCAGTCTTTTTCCGCCGCAAGGTACCGTTGCCACCCAGATGCGTTCCGAGGGTCCTTGATGCGCGCCAGCGTGACATGAGGATGAAATCGGTTCTTCTCCTTGCTGCAGCCCACCCGCTGCGCCACATCTTCTGCGATCCGCTGCACCTCAAGAATCGCCTCGTTCGGACGGATTCCCGCCCATATCACACTTGGGGTTTTCATGTTAGGAAACGCACCGGTACCCTGCAACGTAAACCGAAACGGTGGGGTGTTCGCGTACGAGGCTTCGAGTAAACGCACAACCTCCCCGACGCGTTCCTCGCAAATCTCCCCCAAGAATCGCAACGTTACATGCATGTTTTCTGGTCGCACCCACGACGCCCGCACTCCCGAACGCCGCAGTCGCGCCGATAATCCTTCCAAGTTGCTTCGCACCGACTCCGGCAATTCTATGGCGATAAAACAACGCATACCCCACGCCCCGTTTATGCCTTGCCCGACATCAACGCCTGCCAACGTTCCTCATCGGCGCAGACTTCAGGAATTCCAATATCCGCGACGACCAACTTGCCCAAATACCGCCGCGCCGCCGGGTTTTCAAATCCTCGTTTCTTGAACTGAAACGTCACCGTCACGTCCGCGCGAATACAGCATCCGCACGGTTCGCCCGTATCCGCATTCATCCCAGAAGGCACGTCTACGGAGACAGTCCGAGGTTCGGCACCCCAACGCGGCGGGTAAGGCCAGGCTTCAATCGCTGTCCGTACTGCCCCGCGGACTTCTCCTTCTACTCCCGTGCCCAATAGCGCGTCCACCAAGGTTCGACACAAGCGTAGCTGACTCATCGCCTGCTTCACCTCTTGTTCACCGCGCGCCATCACCACCTTCCCCCCGAGCCGCTGATACGCACGCAAAAAAACAGCCGCATCCCCGCGTACCGCTTCTGGCTCACCAACAAGTATCACTACCGGATTCAACCCGGCAAGAAGCGCAAGCCGGGCGACAACGAAACCGTCGCCCCCATTGTTGCCTTTGCCGCAGACAACGCCTACAGGTCCGCGTTTGACTTCCCGAAAAACCGCCGTGCCGGCGTTATTCATTAGCACAACCCCCGGAATGCCAATTTCCTCGATACAACGTCGGTCTGCCTCGCGAATTTGTTGGACGGATAAAATAGACATAGCAACACCTCTGTATGACTAGGAGACCCTTCTAGTATGCGGGGAAAGGCTGCGACAAGACAAATCCTTCCGGCAATCACTATCATGATCCTGTGCAGCTGCCTGTCATTGAGAGAAGAGAGAGTCCGCGAGGTGACACAGCCTTCCCCCAAACCATACAGCGCAAGAGCTGCCTACCGTCATCCTAAGGGATCGGGCACACCGGCGGCAGCGAAGGCGTTATGGCGTTCGACACACGTGGGGCAGGTTCCACAGGGCACCTCACCACCCCGGTAGCACGACCACGTGTGTGAATAATCCACGCCCAGCTCCAACCCGATTCGTAGCGATTCCGCCTTGCTCATTCGGACAAAAGGCGCACACACTCTTACGGGCGTCCTCCGATTAAGTGCGAGCACGCGGTTGATCGCATCTAAAAATGCGGGGGTGCAATCCCAATACCCATACTCATCGTTGGCCTGCGCACCGTAATAGACTTCCGTTGCCCCATGGGCTTCGGCAAACGCCGCCGCAAGAGAAAGCAGAATCATGTTGCGGTTCGGCACATAAGTCGGAGGTTGGTCACGGTCTTCGACTTGCACTTCCGTCAGATCGGGCACGGGTGTACCCTGTTCAACCAATGACGTACCCGATTTCACGAGATCTCCAAGAAAAGCTATGTCAACGATCTGATGCGAAGCACCCACAAGGTTGGCTTGATATTGGGCACACTCGAGTTCGCGACGGTGACGCTGACGGTAAAAAAAACTCAGCGCGTAAACCGGACGACGGAGGAGACGTTTTGCGACATAATGGATCAGACAAGACGAATCCATGCCACCACTGAGTAGCACGACAGCAGGAAGCGGCTCGCGGTCACTATGGGAATCGGACGGGGACCACATCGGATTCAGGCCTCTCCCACAAAAAAGGGATTGTATCGGCTCTCAATAGCCACCGTCGAGCTGGGACCGTGTCCCGTGTGAATTTCGGTTTCAGGAGGCAACGTGAAAATGTGGCGGCGAATCAGATCAAGTTGTTGCTCTGCAGCGGCTTGGGAAGCGGTACCGCCCACGCTCCCGGCAAAAAGGGCATCTCCCGTAAACACCATGCCCGGAACATACAGGCTGCGCGCCTCGGGCGTGTGTCCGGAAGTATCCAGAACCGTGCCCGTAAGTTGCCCGATGGGAATGGTGTCTCCGTGGTCCACGCGGATCGCTTTCACGCCGGCGCACAGGGCACGGCCCGCATAGATTTCAGGCCGGTACTTGTCCCGCACTTCGACGAGCCCATTCGTGTGGTCATAATGGTCGTGTGTAATAAACACCTTCGCGAGACGCAACCGTCCCTCTCGAAGAAACTCTTCTATCTCCGGTTCAAAGGCACCCACGTCGATCAGTATCGCCTCACGGGTCTCTTCACAAGCCAAAATAAACGCATTACTTTCGTTCACGGAAGTCATGAAATGCCGAAAGATCATCGCACCGTCCCTTCTAAATTCGCCTTCTCGAAGTTCGCCGACCCCGTCGTCTCGCGGAGATTAGCCCCCGCAAGGTTTGCCCTACGAAATATGGCACGTTGAATGTCCGCACGTTCCAGTAAGGCTCCGCGAAAATCGGCGTTACCCGGACGCGAATAATACATGCGTGCGCCGCGGAAAATGGCACGGTGCGCAACCACACCTACCAGATTCGCCCGCTGCAAGTTGGCTCCGGAAAAATCAGCTTCGGAAAGGTCAGCGCCGCCCAGTACCGCAAACTCTAAGTCCGCATTGCAGAGCTGGGCACCTCGTAGGTTGGCTTCGTCCAAAAACGCCATACGGAGATTCGCATGGCTCAAGTCTGCCCCGGATAAGTTGGCACCGGACAGACGCGCCTCGGACAAATCAACGCCGCGCAGGTCACATCCCGAAAGATCAACTCGTGGCAGCCGCACACCGCGCGCCTTTCCCGCGCGTATCGCCTCAAGAAGGGCTTCTCGGTCATCAATGGGAAATGTAGGTTCTCTCATGAGACGTGGTCCTTCTGTGAAAGTTTTTGTTCCAACCAATCCGCATAAAAAGCAACCTCTTTCACCGCGGCTTTCATTTCCCGCGGTGTCACTTCTCCTTCAAGAAACGTATTCATTACCGCAATCCACTCCCGATCCTCCCGTTCCAAAATCCCTATCGCTGCCTGTGCGAATCTTCCGTTGGCTTTCAACATCCACAAGGCAGGGATATCCCCTGCCGCAGGCATGCAGTAAGAAACGACGCGAATAAACGACCTCTTTTCGCCTTGGATTGATTCGACCAGTACGGTTTGATGTCGGCCGGAGTCGAGCTGCAAATCCACGCAATACCCACCTTCAACCTGTTGGACTTCCGCCACACCCGGTTTCTGGCAAAAACCAACAAGGTCCTGCAGCGTGTACCGCTCCTGTGATGCAGAAGAGGATACAACCGAACCCAGGAGCTCCTCGAGCTGTTTACAGCGTTTTTCAATCGCATTCCGGACATCCACGTCCTTGTCTGTCCGATTTTTGTAAAGAGCAACCAATGCCAACCGAGCCGCCTCGCCCAACACATCGGCCGCTTCCCGCCGCGACGCCCAGCCTGAAGACGAATTGTTCAGCACTTCGACCGCTTTTTTTATTTGTTCCAACATACCAGTGTCCTCCTGAGCCTACCTCACCTTGCGGAGTATCATATCACAATGCGTTGATTAGGTATCTTGCTCATGATAAACTGCTTGCACTGTCCAAAGTAGACTCCAAGACGGTTCTTTCCCCCTAGATGAAGGATAACATCAAGATGACCGAAGATGCCCGCGTGGAACCCCGGACACTGAAGGGGTTTCAGGACCTCCTGTATGACTCGGTTTTGTTGCGGAAGCATGTCATACGAAAAATTGAGGAAGTCTTTCAACGCTACGCTTTTCTGCCACTCGAAACCCCCGCATTGGAGTATTTAGATGTCCTCCTAGGCACAGGGGGAGAAAATACCAATAAGGAATTGTTTCGACTCGAAAGCCCGGAAAATGAGCCTATTGCCCTGCGCTTTGACCACACCGTACCGTTCGCCCGTCTCCTCGCACAATACCCCGACCGTCTAAAACCGCCGTTTCGGCGATACGCTTGCGGTCCGGTGTGGCGCGCCGACAAACCGGGAGCAGGCCGTTTCCGAGAGTTTACACAACTTGATTTTGACATTGCCGGCGCGCCCGATGTCGCTGCGGACGCGGAAATCATCAGCGTCATGTGTGACGTGATGCGGGCGCTGGGCGTGAACGAGTTTCGCGTATTGGTTAACAATCGGAAACTCATAGATGCCCTTTTGCTGGGGCTAGGCATTGCCGAGCCTGACCGACAAAAACATGTCTTACGCATTATTGACAAACTCGCAAAAGTCGGTATCGAAAACGTCCGTTTAGAACTCGGCCCTGGCCGTATCGACGATTCCGGCGATCCCATTCCAGGCGCACACCTTCCTCAAGACGTCATTGAGCGACTCTTGGCTTTCATCGCTCTTAAGTCCGATACCCGCGCCGCTATGGTGCAACAAATGGAATCCGCCCTGCCAGACAATGACAACGCAAAACACGCCATTGCGGAAATGCGCGAGTTGGCAGCCTGCCTCGAAGCCCTCGGGCTCGATGAAACCCACGTCTGTTTTGACCCCAGCCTCGCCCGTGGCTTGGATTACTACACAGGACCGGTCTTTGAAATGGTACTGCCACAAGCGCCTCAATTTGGTTCCGTCATGGGGGGAGGCCGCTACGACGGGCTCGTGGCGCGTTTTCTCGACAGGCCCATCCCCGGTACGGGCGCCTCGGTAGGCCTGGACCGCCTTCTCGCCGCGTTGACCGCACTCGACTGCTTGCCCCGCGTACCCGCGCCCATACAAGTGCTTATTGTCACCATGCGCGGGGTGCCCGCCGAGGAAGCGCTACGGACTGCCGCTGAACTCCGCCAAGCCGGTTTGCGCACGGCAACCTTCTTTGCGCCCCGCAAGAAAATGACCATGAGCAACCAACTCTCTCATGCCGACTGGTACAGTATCCCCGTAGCCGTCATTCTAGGAGAAGATGAAGTCGCACAAGGACTTGTGTCCATCAAAGACCTCCGCGAAGGCAAAACAAAACGCGCCGAGATCGCCGATCGTGATGCTTATCGGGAAGCCGGCAAGACCGGCCAAATCACCGTTGCCCGAAAAGACATGATCACAGAAGTGCAAAAACTGCTGCAGAATGCATGACCCCGTGGTAAGTCACATCAGCGCTTCGCCCCAACTTTTGAGACAACGAACGCAGGGGCGGCAACATCTTCCCGCAGCGATCCCCATCCTGTCATTGCGAGAAGTGTCGTTAGGCACGACGTGACAATCCACTCGAATATTGGGCGATGACCCCGTCTGGGCACTGCGTCCTCTTACGCCACGCGGTTGAGGAAATTGCTTCGTCGCGTCGAAGCCGCGCTCCTCGCAGTGACAAGGGAAGGTACCGGGCAGAAAGGGGTAGCCACGGGCGAGGAACTGGACAGACGCCTTCGCCAAAATATACACTCAGTGCCGTCAATATGAAGCGGCCTGTTTTCATCAACACAGGAGAGTTCCGATGACTGAATGGGGACCCAACAACCCGCATCCACTTTCCCGCCTGAAGACCGAGCTGGTATGGGAGGGCAAATACGACGAGTACGGCAACCGCCGGCCCGTGCGTCTGCCGTCCTCGCCCTTGCCTCTCCAGCGCATTGAGAGGATTGACGAACCGCGCGACCGCGAAAGGGCGCGTCAACTAAACCTGTTTGATGAAGAGGCTTTTCACCGCAGCGCCCACCGCGATGACTGGCGCAACCTGCTCATCTGGGGCGACAACAAGCTGGTGATGGCCGCCCTGCTGGAGCAGTTCCGCGGCAAGATTGACCTGATCTACATTGACCCGCCCTTCGACGTGGGCGCTGATTTCACCATGCAGGTGCAACTCGGCGAGGAGGGCGAGGAGGTGCAGAAGGAGCAGTCCATCCTGGAGGCGGTGGCCTACCGCGACACCTGGGGCAGGGGGACGGACTCCTACCTGCACATGATGTACGAACGCCTGATGCTGATGCGCGACCTGCTCAGCGAGCGGGGAAGTATTTATGTGCATTGCGATTGGAGATTGCAGGGCTTTTTCAGATTATTACTGGATGATGTATTTGGTGAGCAATCATTCCGAAATGTAGTAACTTGGCGAAGACAGATCGTTCGCGGAATGAAAACTCATGCAAGGTTTATGCCTTACAGTGCTGACTATATCTATCTTTACTGCAAGAATTCAAATGCGACATGGAATCCAATTGAAAAAGAGATTTTGATTTCCATTGAAGAAGCAGAGAAAAAGTATATGAAAGACGAAAAAGGTTATTTTAGAACTTCAGACCCCGGAACATATTCTCAGGAATCTTTAATTAGGCTATTCAAGGAAGGACGAATCTATGTTACTAGAGGCGGAAAGGCATATATTGATGGTGACCAACTTCGCGTAACAGGGGGCACCATTGGTATAAAGTATTATAGGGAACGTCGCGGTAACTCGGTAATTGAAGTAACTGCAGTAGATAATATTTGGGATGACATACCAGGAATGGGTGTAGTCTCTTCAGAATATATAGGCTATGCCACCCAAAAACCCGAAGCCCTGCTGGAGCGCATCATCAAAGCTTCTTCCAACGAAGGCGACCTGGTGGCTGACTTCTTCTGCGGCTCCGGCACCACGTTGGCGGTGGCCGAAAAACTGGGCCGACGCTGGATTGGGGCCGACCTGGGGCGCTACGCCATCCACACCACCCGCAAGCGCCTGATCCAGGTGCAGCGCGAACTGCACGCGGCGGGCAAGCCCTATCGCTCCTTCGATGTCTATAACCTGGGCCGTTACGAGCGTCAGTGGTGGCAACTGGATCGGCTAAAAGGCGCTGATGATGAACACCGCCGCGTCGTCCTGCGCTTCTACAAAGCCGCCCCCTTTGGAGTGCTGGAGCCACGCTCCAGCAGCCCAAACAGCCTACTCCACGGCAAGAAAGGCACAGCCTACGTGCACGTGGATCAAATTGACAGCATCTTCACCTTTGAGGAACTGCGCGCCGTCGCCGAAGCCGCCCACGCCGCTGGCGGCCGCGAACTGCACTGCCTCGCCTGGGAGTTCGAGATGGAACTGGGGCGCAAGAAAGAAGCCCTGGAAGCCGAGTATGGCCTGACCATCCGTCTGAAATATATCCCGCGCGAAATCATGGAGCCGAACCGCACCGAGGTACAGTTTTTTGAAGCAGGGGTGCTGGAGGCTAGAGTTATTGCTGAAGCTGAAGCAGGGCTTCAGCAGTCCAAGAGAAAGAGCAATGCTGAAGCAAGGCTTCAGCAGTCCAAAGAAAAAGCTGAAGCTGGGCTTCAGCACTCCAAAAGAGTGGATGTGGAGTTGGTGAATTTCATGCCTGCTCTAGCTGAAGCCCCGGAGAGTGAGATTGAAGCCCTCCGCGAGCGCGCTGTCAAATCGCCCTTTGATTTCATTGACTTCTGGGCGGTGGACTTTGACTACTCGCCCGATAAACCCTTCGAGCACCACTGGCAGGATTTTCGCACGCGCAAAAACCGTTCACTCAAAACCCGCACCGACCTGGGCTGGCGCTATGAGACTCCCGGCAAGCATCAGATTGCTGTCAAGGTGATTGACGTTTTTGGTGTGGATACGACCATCGTGCTGGATGTGGATTGCGGAAGCCTGGCTTCCGCAGACCAAAGAGGGGTATCATGACCGGCGAGATTGAAATCGGCGCCTGGCCTCATGGCCCGCTGCACCTGTTCATGCCCAATACGTTTTACATCGTCACGGCCTCCACGCTGCGTAAACAGCGCATCTTTGACACGCTCGATAAACTCTGTCAACTCCAGAACACCCTTTTTGAGGTCATGCTAGCCTACGGGTGGGAACTCCAGGCCTGGGCGCTCTTCAGCAACCACTATCACTTTATAGCCCGCTCGCCCAAAGATGGGACAACACTGAAGCGCCTAATTGTACGCCTGCATTCCCAGTCGGCACGCCTGGTCAACGAAATAGACCATACGCCGGGCCGGCGTGTCTGGTTCCAATACTGGGACACATGCTTGACCTACGAAAAGAGCTATTACGCCCGTCTGAACTATGTGCACAACAATCCGGTTAAACACGGTCTTGTTACCTTTGCCGAGCAGTATCCATTTTGCTCGGCCGCCTGGTTCAAGTCCAATGCGTCGGAAGATTTTCAGAGTAAGGTGAAAAGTTGCCCTTATAACCGCGTAAATGTGCCCGATTTGGAATGTTGAATTTGCTGAAGGAAGGGGTTTCAGTTCGCTGAAGCATGGCTTCAGCAGTCCATGGTAGCAAGAGCAATGCTGAAGCATGGCTTCAGCAGTCCATAGTAGCCCAAAGGAGAGTAGCCATGCCGTTTGAAGTTACGCGTGAGAACGCCTCTGCCCTGGAGCCGCTCTTCAAACCGTGGGAAGAGCCGACCTGCCACCGCCTGCCCAACCCGCAACGCGGCCAGCCGGCGGTCATCGCGCCGGGGCGGCGGCCCAGCAAAGTGCCCCTGGTGCGCGCCATCCGCGCCGAGGTGGATGCGTGGCGGCGCGCCGATTATCCAGGCGCCAGCAAGACCTCGCGCACATTACTGCATCACTGCTTTCAGAGTGAGCACCTGGTTTGCGGAAGTACGACTTCCGCACTCCAAAACACAGTCCAAAACGAGGAGATCACTTTTCGATATCACTGGGCGCAGCGCGAGGCGATTGAGACCTTCATTTACCTTTACGAAGTGCGCCGCGTGCGCAACGTTGCCGAACTGCTCTTTGAATTCGGCGATAATCAGTTGGGGGATCTCGCGCTGGGCATCCCTCCGGAGCAGGACCAATGGGCCAAGTACTGCGCCAAGATCGCGACCGGCGCCGGCAAGACCAAAATTATGAGCCTGGCCATCGTCTGGAGTTACTTCCACAGCCTATACGAGCCAAACTCCGACCTGGCGCGGCACTTTGTGATCATCGCTCCCAACCTGACCGTCTACGAGCGCCTGAAGGACGACTTTGAGAACTGCGCCATCTTTTACAAAGACCCGCTCATCCCCGACGAATGGCGGCCCGACTTTCAGATGCAGGTGGTCTTGCAGGACGAACCGGGCGGTGCGACCACTACCGGCGCCATTTACCTGACCAACATCCATCGCCTGTATCCCAGCCGCTCAGGTGCTGAAGCAAGAAGGCTGCAGGAAGCTGTTGACGCTGAAGCACGGCTTCAGTACAGAGAGAATGCTGAAGCACGGCTTCAGCACTCCATACTTGGTCCTGAAGTGGTGCGCGGGCGGGCGCTGGATACCGGCGAGGACCTACGTCGGCGCATCACCGCCCACCCACGGCTGATGGTGCTTAACGACGAAGCCCATCACCTGCACGACCCTGACCTGGCCTGGAACCGTGCTATTGACGCCCTCCATGAGGAAAGCCGACAGCGGGGCAACGCCGGCTTGTGTCTGCAACTGGATTTCACGGCCACCCCCAAGCACAACGATGGCTCGCTGTTTCGCCACATCGTGGTGGACTTCCCGTTGGGCGAGGCGGTAGATGCCGGCATCGTCAAAGTGCCGGTTTTAGGCGAATCCGAAGAACTTGTGGTACGTGGCGACCCGAAAACTCCAGCCCATGAGCGCTACGCCATGCACCTGCAACTCGGTTATGAGCGTTACGCCAAGACCTACGAAGAGTTGAGCCGGGTGCGCAAACCCATTCTCTTTGTCATGACCGAGGACGCCAAGGCGGCCAACGAGATTGCCGACTACCTGGATAGCGACTCCTTCGCTTTGCTCAAGGGCCGCGTGCTCAACATCCACACTCGCCTGAAAGGCAAAATCAAAGAAGTCACTCGCGGCGGCCGTACCTTCAAGGAGTTCGTCGAAAACGAGACCGCCATGAAACCGGAAGACCTGCGCGCCTTGCGTGAGATGTCCCGCGAGCTTGACAGCCCCGACAGCAAATTCCGCTGCGTGGTCTCGGTGATGATGCTGCGCGAAGGCTGGGACGTGCGCAATGTCACTACCATTGTGCCCTTGCGCCCCTACTCGGCCAAGTCCGGGATTTTGCCCGAACAGACGTTAGGACGCGGTCTGCGCCGCATGTTTCCCCTGGGCGAAGTACCGGAGGTGGTCACGGTCATTGAGCACCCGGCTTTTCGCAAGTTATACGAGGACGAACTGGCGCAGGAAGGGCTGGACATCGCCGTGCTGCCTGTGCGCGAGGTCTTCAAACAGACGGTGACCATCTTTGTTGACCACGAAAACAAGGATATCCAGGCGCTCGACATCGAACTGCCGCTTGTCTCTGATGCCGTCGAGACGACCAGCGAATTACAGGGGCTGACTTTTGAAGAAGTAGAGAAGTACTTCCGGGCGCACTTTCAGCCCCTGCCCATTGGAAAGAAAAAAGAAGGACCGGTCGAATACAAAGAGCGTCACCTGTTCACGGAGGAAATCATCGCCACGATGAAGCTGGATGCCGGTTTGCTCAACAACGCCTGGTCGGCGCCGGCCTATTTTGCCCGTATGCTGGGGCGCGCCTGCCGTATCAGCAACGCGCATCAGGCCCTTGCGCCGCTGATCGAGCGTTTTATTGGCGAAGTGCTCTTCGAGCGCCCGGTAGAACTGTACAGCGGTGAGGTTGACCATCGCATGCGCGATCTGGATGTGATGGAACATATACAGGCCACCTTTACACCGCTCATCCTGCAAAAGACTGTGCGCCAGGAAAAGAGACAACGGATCAGCCGCGGCCAGTCCATCTCAGCCTGGAAGCCCTATCAGGCTACCAGTACTGATAAGCGCCCTGCCCTGCCGGCTAACAAAACGCTCTTCAATCTGGTGCCTTGCGACAACGAGTTTGAGCAGACATTCACTGATTTTCTAGAAACAAGCCAGGACGTGATCGCTTTCGCCAAAAACGCCGGCCCGCAGAAACTGATGATTGATTATGTCAAGCCCGATGGCCAGCGTGCACTCTACGTGCCGGACTTCTTCGTGCGCACGGCCAACGGCGACCATTATCTGGTGGAACTAAAAGGCCTGCAGGACGAACTTGTCCCCCTAAAAGCCTGCGCCGCTGTGGAATGGTGCAAGACCGCGTCCGGCGGGGATGTTCACTGGCATTATCTCTACGTGCCGTATCATCTCTTCCAGCAGGGCGCGGCGACGACGATAGATGAACTGGCACGCGCCTGTGCTCCTGCCCTAAAAGCGCTCCTGGACGAGTGGAAGACCAAACAATTGGCCTTGCCTTTGGAGGAAGCCACCGCCCGTTCTCAAGCCGAAAGCCTCTTTGAGCAGGTCTTGCAAAACGCCGGGATAGCGCAGCCGCCCGCCGAATTAGCCGACATTATGCGCCAGGCTGTGCTCTTGCTGGATTACACTGTGCGTTCCCGTCAACCGATCTATGCGGCTGCCTTTCAACCCTTGCTAGGCCCTCTTGATGAATATGCCATGCATCTTCTGGAGAAGGCGATCAAGCCCGCCATTCCCTCGCGCGAGGAAGATGCAAACGCCTTTTTCAAACCATACCTTGAGCACTTGCCGGACCGCAAACGAGTCATACTGGAACGCTATCAGCGCTACCTGCGCGATAACCTTGTCTTTGGGCGCCCGATCCAGCGCCTGGGAACGTTGCTTTTCTGCCTGGAATATGCCCGGGAAGGTGGCCACGGTGTTGACGGGGTTTGGCAGGTTGTTCAGGAAAAGTTTTCGGGATTTGAAGAGCTGTACCATATCTTAAAATCCGTTAATGAATTCCGTAATATGCGCGTGGCTCACGTCGAAGCGCCTCTCACCGATGAAAAAGAGGCCTGGGAAGCAATGCGAACCTGGTTGGGCTGCCTGTACAAGATGGCGACGCTCAGCGCAAATAGCATTTAGGGCGTTCTCTGCCCGTCTAACCGCCCTTACAGCCCAATGTTTTTAAGCACAAACGATACAAGGACAGGCTTTTCCCACGAATGATTTTGGGGAAATGCCGCTTGGGAAAATCCCAGAGTGATTAGAACGGGTTCATGCCGGCATAGAAGTTTCCGTCGTTATTCTTGATACCAGTGAATGTGGCACCGCTTAAAAGCGGTCTTATTATCTTGTCTATGGGCATGTAGACTGTGGGAGAAAAACACTCGCTTTGCATGTATTCAAAGATTCCGTCAAGCAGGGCTTGTGCCGCAGGGTCTTTCAGGTCAAAATGGAACGATGCGGCGAAAATGCGGCCCCACTCGGTTTTTGCTTCCCACATGGATGCCTGAAGGCGAATGAACTTATAGGAGCTCACCACTTCCACGAGGGGATCGAACGACACAGGAAGTTTGCTGAATTCGACACACACGCGCCATAGTCGAGAAGGTCCTTGAATTGCCAATCGCACCAGCCGTCGTGCGGCAGGTACTTGAAGACGGGGTGTGAGCGGATAACCGTAGCGAGATTCATATGAGCACGTCCTGCAACACCCATGAGATAACGGGTCTCATTTGCCGGGAAAGGTTTTGTACCCAGCAACAAGATATCACCACCCGATGCTAGGTACTCCAGGTCTGGTTCCGTCAAAGACCGGACAATACGTAAGGTGCAGGTTGGGTTCGTGCCGATGGGACGAATGTCAGAATAGCGTTCCCCAAGTAGCGCGAGGGCTTCGGCGTCGGCTTCTGCGTGGGTCGGCGCAGGAGCATGTTCGCTAAAAACCCAGAAATCCCATTGATTTGCAATTTGATAGGTGGGGTCTGTCAATTTCACTGTGAGAACAAGGTGCTTCGAGCTGTCCAATCTCGGCCAAGTGAATTGGACACTGCCCAGCGTGGTGACGCACCCGTCGTGCGCAGAAAGATTGCGTAATTCGCCTTGAACGTTCACCGTGTCTCCCTCACACACCTCCCAATTCAATGTGCCGTTTTCTAAATCCTTACCCCCAAACAAGGACACAAGAATAGGCGCATCAAAATGATCTCCTGCACGAAACACAAATCGTTTGGCATGGTCCAGCAAGATGACGCTTTCGCCGTTGTATTGGAGGACACGTTCCAGCGTATCACCCGGTTTGAATTCCAAAAATTCGTTCAGAAGGCCGCAGCCATAGCCGCTGTTATGCCAGTGACTATCAATGCCTCCCAAGAGATCATAACCATCCATCGAGGGGGTCTTCCGAAGGTTTTCCAGCACAAACTTGCGTGCTTGTCCATGCCATCGGGCAGAATTCTCGAAATAAGTTTTTGCCATGGCGGCTCGTCCTGTTTTCTCAAGGTACTCACGTGCGGCTTTGTATAAGTCTGCAGGCAAGGAACCCTTGTATCGCGACTCAAGTGAAAGGTCTAGGTATGTGCCGATGATGCCGACTTCGTGCGCCAAGATGGGTCGTTCGTATTGAGCGTATTCTGGTTCCAGCTCGCGCCAATCGCGACCCGAAAAATTTGCATAACTGAAATCATTTGCCCGAACAGCAAAAACATCAGCATACCGGGTGATACGCTTCCAAAGAGTGCCAAAGTATACATCTTCGTCATGGAAATGCTTAGGCATAGGAAGGTCAGCCCGCCCTTGTATGGATTCAGGTCCCGACATGGTGTGCAGCAGCCGGTTTTCAGCCCCCAAAAGCGTGTAGTACGGACGGGCTGCGTTGACCATGACTTCACAAGCGTAACTTGTTGCATAATCCTGGTCCATATTCATTACAAGCATTCCCCGAGGCGCTGTCAATGCAATAAGAGCACTCATGCCCACTAGCCTCGATATTCCTGGCACCCAGTTGTCCGCGGAATAATAAGCGTTTACGGCAAGCTCGTGCATTGGCCAGAGCGCCACCGCCGGCATGACAACATCAAACCGTTCATCAACCGCACCTGCATAAAAGGTCTGCAGTCCCCCTCCGGATGCCCCCGTTATTCCAAGTCGGGATGCGTCAATATCCGGACGCGTCTCCAAGTAATCTACAGCACGCATAATATCCCACACCATGTGTCCCGCGACACAACCTCCTGCAACCAGAGGTTCAAACCCCTCCGTATTGCCCGGAATACCGCGTTCGTAAGCGTAGCAGGCCTCAACAGCAAGCACCGCATAGCCACGTTTGACTAGCCCAATAGCCCGACGCTGCGGGGCTTTGGAACTTTTCCCGTGACTCCAGTGACCGATAGCGCTGACGATAGCGGGGACTTTCCCCATGTTAGGTTTAGGAAGATACAACAACGCAGGTATCACATGATTCGGGCGACTTTCGAACGCAACCTTTTCGATCGTATAGTCGTCTTTTTCGATACAGCCTAACACGCGAGCATTCAGTGGCGTGCGTTCCGGTAACGGGTCAAGGCCCAACGCCCCCAGCAGCTGTTTTCGCAGCACCCGCCGGCGTTCTTCTGCCTCCGATAGCGTGTGGGGAGGGGGGTGAGGCGCCTCGAATCGGATCAACTCTGCGCGAAGCCAGTCTGTAAACTCAATGATCCTACCAACGCGGTCATTCAACGGCGTGGAACATAGGGCAAGAGCCTGAAAATTGTACGCGCTTGGCTGCGCGACTACCGGGGACTCAACTCGAAAATCTACTTTTCCGGGCGGAAGAATCACCGAGCCCAAACGTATTCATCCCAACTTATGCACTTTCGCCTGCATCGGTGGGATAAAACAATGCTCGTTCAGCCAAATCCGTATATCTGCATCGATGTTAGGAGCTGTGTACATCCTTACATAAAACTTGTACTCCCCGCCTTCCAAGACCACAGATTTCGTCACGGGCGTACCATTGGACATAAAAAAATTCCCAGCGCCCCAGGATTGTCCCTCTTTCCACGATGAAATACCTTCCATCTGTGTAGCAGGAATAAGAATTAGTTCCGCATGGGATAAGGAAGCAAACACCATCAGCAGCCCTCCCAATGCTACCAGGGTCACATAGCATCGAACCAGTGGTAACATACACGCGCCCTTTCCGATTAGGATTTCAAGGAATGCATCGGCCGCCCCCCTCGGCCCAGACCAAAAACTGCGATAAACCGGACTCTATGGATCTATATCCTTAAAAGATTAAATCACAACAGAGTACTCAAACAATTTAGCCACAGTGCGAGAAGTTTTTATATCTTCCTGCACCTTACTAGTACATTAATATAAGACTACAAAAGCAAGCAACTTTAGGTTTCCAAAGCCCCTGGTTGTTAACTTGATATCTGGGCAAGAATCACGTACTCCACAGGAAATGTATCTTTCCATTTTCCACCTCATTGCACGCCGCACCGTGGCATCGTGACAGAGAGTCTCCGTAGACACCGCGAGATAAATATGCCGAAAATGGTGAAATGTTTTGACCAAACTAGGATATTCGTTCTCGTCTTGAACGTTGCGGGCAAGAATTGGAAAGAATCGTGATCGTTATCGAGGAGCACAGGAAAGGCATTGGTGTTATTTCGCGCGCCATTTTTGGTATGGTATTTGCCCAAAGTCTACGTTTCATTTCCGAGAGTTTATGACGTCATGATGAAGAGATTAAATCGCGCCGCAGAGCTGGGAGTGAGGCTTTTTTTTCTTGTTGCGGGCCTAGGGTTGCTTTGTCCCACGCTCTATGCCGCTGAAGGCAACGAGTTGATTGGCATTGGCGCGGTACAAATCGGCACGGGAGGCGCCGGCATTGCTGCGCCAAAAGATGCCACATGGTCGTTTCTGAACCCGGCGAGCATGGTGGATTTGGAACGTCGGATTGACATCGGCGTGGAGGCGCTGTTTCTAAAACGAAAGGCGGAGCCACGGGGGCCTCTCGTCGTTCTTAACTACCAATCTTCTCAGGAAGACCTGTTTCTTTCTCTCGCCAATAATGACGCAGGAACCATGTCGGATAGCAGCCCCATGTTTTCGCCGATTCTCGGGGTAATTTGGCCGTTCGAGGACTTCACGTTGGGTGTCGGCGTTTTTGGCGTACAAGGCAATGCCGTGGATTACCCGCGATCGCGAAGCGTTCCCGGTAGACGCCGCAATCATAGGGATAGACGCGCGGATTTGCAGGTCTTGAAAATGCCAATCGCGATTGCGCACCGTTTCCCGAACGATTGGGCTGTGGGGGCGGCGTTGGTCGGGGTGTACAGTCGGCTGCGCACCGATTCGCTCACCTTGGAGATCACGCCTACGCGGGGCGATTTTGATTGGGATGACAGCTACGGCTTGGGATTCAAGTTTTCCCTTTACAAGCGGTGGGATCGTTGGAGTTTTGGGGCAACGTACACCACGCGACAGTGGACCACGGAGTTTTCCAAATACCGTGACCTTGTCACCAAGCACCTGGATTTCCCCCAACAATTCCAAGTAGGCGTCGCGTATCGTCCAAGCCGATGGTGGGAACTCGTCGCGGATTACAAATTCATTGATTGGTCGGGCATATCGCAAATCGGAAGAGAAGCGGTACACGGAGGGCTGAACTGGGATGACCAACACATTGTAAAAGTCGGCGCCACGTACCGTGCCAGCCGGTTGTGGACATTCCGCCTCGGTTTTTCGTACGGCGAGTCTCCTGTGCCACGCAATGCCGTGTTTACTAATGTCCTATTCCCTGCCATCAGTGAGAAACACCTTACGGCGGGGTTCACTTATCGTTTAACGCCTCAGGCAGATTTACATTTCGCTTACCTTCACGCATTTGAAAACACCATGCGGGAAAATGGGAAGGGCGATATCTTTTCTATCGGGGGACGTGGCACAAAATTCAGCCTAGAACAAGACTCCGTGGCGGTCGAGTTCAGTTATAAGTTTAAAGCCAAGCATTAAAAACTCAGAAACACGCGACGCACCCAAGACAAACGTACCCCGAGCGCACCGTCCGTAGCATCGTTTTCAAACTCTTCAAAACGGGACGCCGCAAACGAACGTAAATCAGAGGGTAACCCGCCAACACGTCGCCAAGACCAGATGTCGGAAATATAGTACGTTCTGTCGGGACAACGCGCCGTGATTTCGATAACATAAAGCTCATTATTGAATGAAAAATAGATTTCGCCAACAGCAAGGCGTATCCCTCGAGACATCGCATCGGGATGTTTGGCGCGTGCTGTGACGCCGATGAACGCCACTGGGCGAATACGAGACCAATCAACGCCTTGACGAGAAAGATCGGCATACATGTCTTTGAGTGCGACGCGCAGCTCTTCCGCAACAGTGGCATCAGGTGATTCGGCAGAACGCGATGCGTTTTTCCGATAAGCACGTTCGTTTTCTTTAGCCACGGCCTTGGCGCCTTCCGTTCCGGCAACCGTCACGGTTTCCAGTACGGCTTCCGGCATACCCTGTTGGAGTGCGGTCAGAAACGATAACGTCATACGAGACAACTGGGAATGCCCTCCGAAAGACAGGGTCAATGAACCAGGTCCTGCCGCCAAAACGAACGCCGCCGTCCAGACTAATACATTAATCCCCAGAAACGTCCACAAAACAGAAGACATGCGTCGCACGTGCCGGCTTCGGGGTGCGGTGATACGTTCGAGGAGATGATCTTCAAACTCTAAACGCCTTGCGGGTCTCATTATTGCTCGTCGGGATGCTCTATGATCAGAGAAAACCTCTTGCACTGGTTTTATGATGCTCTTGATCATATCAGTTTGTCGTGGGAAAAAGAAACCCCCACCCAACGGGAGGGCGGGGGTTTACCAAAAACCGAGTCGACCGCGCTAGAACTTCAGCCGAACTTCAAGCGAGCTATACAACGATAAATCGTCGTCGGTGCCCTGCGAGGATACCAGACCATTCCACGCGATGAAATTGCCGTCAACCAAGCCGTCGCCGGGCCAAAGAGCCGAAAGCAGCGCCGCAAAGGTCAGGTCTTGGCTGTAATAGTATTCACCGTACAACGTCGCTTGCCAGCCCAGTTCAGAGTCGTTCTCCTTTGTCCAGAAACTCAAGGCTGGTGCAATCGGGATACGGAACTTGCCAAAGTTGAAATACACGGGCGAATCAAACGGTTCCACGGCTTCAAAATAGGCTATCTCTCCCAAAAGCATTGTGTTCTCTGTTGGATGTACCATTACCGCGGCACGTCCAATCCATACGTTGGACAGATTGTTCTGCACATCCAAGAATCCGCCGTACATCTTGTCGGAAAACAGACGGTTGAAACTGACACTTGCTTCCGGGCGATCAAAGGGCCACCACCATTCAAACCAACTAATGTCGCGGTTGTCTTCCCCTCCGTAGTAATCGAAGCCGAGGCTCACACGGGGCTGCCACGCCATATCGAACGTGTATCCAAGTTCGATAGTCCCTGCCCATGTGTCATACTCCGCACCGTCATCGCCATACAGGAAAGGCTTGAATACAAAACCGACTTGACCCGCATCGCCCCACTGATAAGCTGCTTCCGCGTTCAGGTCAAAAGCGCCGAACGTGCCAGACGCTCGAAGGCCCACGGTGTGAATGTTCGTTACATCGTAGTCGTCGACGTCGAATACGTCTTCCAGCCATTCCGCAAACCAAATGAAGTTGGTGTCAGTAAGACTGCGCGCATCTCTCAGCCACAACCAGTATGCATCAAACGTCCAGTTCTCTACGGCACGGCAGCTTCCGTACACTCCGTAGAACCAGACATCTCCATCTTCTTCGGCTACGCCGCTTTCCAACAATTGAGCCGCCCATGCATCCACAGAAAACGTATCGGTGGCATAGGTCAGCCGCAGCGCATCGAACGATCTGCCCGTGAACAACGGTCCAAAATCCTTGTTGCCTACCAACCACTCATTCCCAAACACCAGTTCCTGACGTCCAATGCGGGCGCGTAACGGCAAACCCCACATATTTTCCGCTTCGATATACGCCTGATACACTTCCACATCATCAGCGGAATTTGCGCGCACATCCGCGCCGGTAATCCAGTTACTCCTGAAGTCTTCTCCCCACCAATCGTAACTCTCAAGCTCAACAAACGCATTGACGTCGTTTGTAAAATCGGCCTTTACGTGTAAGCGAGTCCGCTGTTCGATAATCTTCATCGCGTTGGTATCGTTATCCCAGGAATAGGGACTGAAAATGCCGAGTCCATTCCCACGAATTGCCACGCGATTGCCACCGGAGAACACGTAAGTGACCATATCCCCGATAGGACGGGCCGACAAGGCATTAAAACCGGGCAACGCCGGCCATGTTAGTGCAAACATGTTCGGCGAATTGTAGTTCGCGTAGATATAATTACCGCGTATGCGAATCTCCCCGCCGATCTCTACATTTTGCAACTCCGCCATTACCGGTACGGCAATGAGGCAAAAAACCAATAAGACGAGAACCTTTTTCATTTTGTCTCTCCCTTCCGTCGTATTGTGATTTTCATCCCATTAATCCCCAACAAACTATCCGTTTACTATTGTTCGCTTCCCTCCTTTCGTGGGCTGGATTTGTGTTTGGACGCAGTTCCTCGTCCAACCAATTCTTAAAAAAGCCCCATAGCACACTAGCACAGCTTCTAAAGAAGATCATCTGCATGCTTTCGTCCCATCCGTTTTTCCCCACACTCTCATTGCGAAGAGCCCCGAAGGGGAGACGTGACAATCCCCTCAAGAAATCAGGGAAGTCCCTGTCCTTGCCCGGTACCCCTTACGCTACACGGTTGAGCGGAGCGCCGGCGCATCTGCTCTTTACTTCGAAAAAACGGACCGCAATATTCCTAAGAAAATAACATCCGGCAGCAAGCGCCTCCCCAACAGAATCAGTCTAGCGTTTTTGTCTCCTGCGTAGCGGAGACGCCAGCTTCGACTCGTCGCTGCACGGTACACTACCTGGGCAACTTGCAAAGGGGAAGCCCCCGACGTTTCTGTCATTTCACGTAGTTTACCCAGAACTCGCTCGGACAAAGACTGATAAACACTTAGGTCCTTTTCGATTTTCGCCATATCCAACGAACGGCCTAAAAAATCGGTACGTACTGGGCCCGGTTCCACCAGCTTGACTCGTATGCCCAGGGGTCGAAGCTCGTGGTAAAGCGCCTCGGAAAAACCTTCTACTGCCCACTTGCTGGCATTGTAGTAGCTTTGCATCGGAGAGGAAAGCCTACCTGCCACAGAGGTGACATTGACAATCGTTCCAGTGCCTCGTTCCCTGAAATGCGGTAATACAGCGCGAATCACCCGCACGGTACCGAGGAAATTTGTTTCCATTTGGCGCGCGATCTGTTCCTCCGTTGCCGCTTCCGCCGGACCAAACAAGCCATACCCCGCGTTATTCACCAAAACGTCAATCTGTCCAAACTCTTTAAGAGTCTGCTTAATGGCTTTTTGGATGGTTGCTTCGTTCGTCACGTCCATCTGGGGAATGATCATATGATCCAAGCGGTCCAAGTCCACTGCCCGAGACGGTTGACGCATGCTTGCGGCGACATTCCAGCCGTTGCGCTGAAACATCATCGCCACTTCTTTCCCAATTCCCGAAGAACTTCCGGTTACCAGTACGCTTTTTGCCATGGTGCCCTCTCCTTATAAACCGAATTCATCCGCACGAAGCCCCTTTGCGGCAATGTACGACCGTAAATCGGATCGAATCAAGCGCATACACAACCCCAGCACGGCGACATCGTCCAAATAGCCCACACCAGGAATCACGTCGGGAATGATATCAAAAGGATTCACGAAGTAAAGCAGCGCCGCTGTGATGGCGGCAATCACACGCCACGGTGTCGGGTACCGTCCCGCGTACCAATCACGCAACATGTCCACCAACAACAGCACCTGCCTGCCCATCAATTCCCACTTACCTACCAACCGTTCCGCTTGCTGGCGTAACTCCGGCTCGCGAGACAACAACGCCGCGGTATCTGCAGAAGTCACTCGCTGCATATCTTGAGAAAACCGCTCTTCAATTCTCTGCAGCTCTTCGGGGGAAAGCTTGTTATCCTCGTTATTGGTCACCGGTGTTGTACCTATTTTTTTCGCAACGCCTGCAACGTGTACTCCGGTAGTCTCTTTTCGGCAAATACGGGACGGAATCGCGTAAACCGTTGGCGTCCATTCACGGTGGGCACACTCGCCCAGTCCTCACCGACAAGCGGCTTGGCATAACGCACAAACTCGTCGGTCACGTCGGTCCGATTCGGCGCGATCCAGTGCTTGGGGAAATGGCGTTCTGAATTCGCCACTTGGTCCAAAGGCACTTTATCGTAACGCACATTATAAATGGGACCGCGTTCGCGAAGGATCGTCGCCATCCAGCCGTTTTCACCGGAACACGCGATCAAAACCGCCTGCTGTCCTACTTTATAGGCTTCATCCAAGTCTACCACGGAAGCATAAATTGCCGTAGACCGCTGGTCGGTACCAGAGACTTGCCCGCGCGCCGCTCCTCGAACGGGCAATTTTGACTCGTTTAAAAGATTCACAACCTGCTGCGCGACGGTAATCTTCGACGCACTATATTGGACATGACCGAAACTGTCTCGGGTAGCCCCGATTTCGCCCAGTTCCAAACCTTCACTCACGACGACAATGCATCTACCATCGCGTTTCAATTGGTCATGCACGCGATCGCACAACTCCTCAGCGGTGATACCGGCTTCTGTCAAGTAGATCTGTAGCGGCATTTCCCGCTTGGGATCAGCCAGACGGGCCGCAGCGGGGATGAAACCGATCTTGCGTCCCATCGCCTGCAGTACGAGCACCGGATCAGCCGGACAGGAACCCGCATTTTCCTCGTTCGCATTCTGCACGACCGACATCCAATATCGCGCAACACTCCCATAGCCGGGGGTGTGGTCAATCAACTTAAACTCCGAATCACCCACATCGTTGTCGATCGTCTTCGGCACGCCGACCGCCACAAGGTCAAGCCCCTTCTCGATGGCGAGCTTTGCCACCTTATGCGCCGTGTCCATCGAATCATTCCCGCCGATATAAAAGAAGTAGCCAACGTCATGTGCCTTCATGACCTCAATAACACGATTAAAGTCTTCTTCCTGGTCCTTCTTCAGTTTATAGCGACATGTGCCTATGGAACCGGCTGCAGGAGTGTACCGTAAAAGTGCCACTTCTTCCTCGTCTTGTACCGACAAATTGAGTAATTCTTCGCGAAGCACACCCTCGATACCGTGCCACCCCGCATAGATTGTCCCAAAAATATCGGGAAATTCCTTACAGGTTTCGATAATACCTCGTAGGGAACTATTGATCACCGGAGAAGGCCCACCCGATTGCGCCACAATAACATTTCTTTTCTTGTTCATTTTTTGCCATCCTCTCGTTCTGAATGTCCCACTACTCACAAAAGCTGAACTCGCCCAAAACCCACGCACCTGACTCCCCACATGTCAGCCCCCAGACGTGATTACCAGCATAACACCTTTTGGCGCCCGCTTGCCACAAACCGCACTGTAACTTTGTAAAATACGCCCATCGGTATCCGTCTTGCCAACGTGTCAAACTCCAGGAGACTGCGATTCGCTGCGCACGTTGCGAAATGCACGCCCACGCCACTCCATTGGCTTATGAAACAACATGCCCCACGCCGCACAGAGATGAAACCACAACCGTATAGCCGAACCCAAAGGATATAGCCATGGCACCGGCGCGCGAAAGGAATTGACCGCCGCAGAAAGACGAAAAAACCGCACCCGCTCGATATAAGCGGCAACAGCAAACAGAAAGGCGGCAAGGCTGGCGTAATCGTAGCGGTTTCGGGAGAAAATCTGTATGAAAAGCCCGACAGAAACCGCGAGAGGAAGTAAATCGCAATTCAGCACCATGAAAATACCAGGGATCATCCGATGAAACCGATCATCCGTTAGCAGACGCTGTTTGCGCACGAGAATTCGCCGCATGTCTGCATACCCGCGATAGATCCGCACACGCACCAAATCGTTGGTCCACACGGAACCCGTCACCCCGCCGGCATCGGCTACGAGAGCCGCCAGCAAGGCATCTTCGGGCTGTTGACTACGTATTGCAGCATGCCCACCGGTTCCCAAATAGACGTCCCGTCTGACCAGGATGAAGGCGCCTACGCCCAACGGTCTGCGAAGCACCTGTCTGCGCTGCAAAGGTACGGCACTTTGGAGCAGTCCGGCCCATAGTGGCGGCAACACCACTTCCTCAAAAAAGGAGCCGTGTTCCAAACGGGCTATACACGTTAAGAAATCTAGCTTCTTTTTTTCCGCATAATGTACCGCCGCCCGTAATACCTCGGGATGCATCACAACATCCGCATCGGTGAGAAGTAACCACCGACATTGCGGGCCCGTCTGCTGCACCGCCTGCCAGACAGCATTTGCTTTGCCTAACCATCCCTCATGCAATTCGGGGTCATGAATCACACGAAGTCGCGGAAACTCTGCGACAAGCCGATTCAATATTTCAGGGGTTCTGTCGTTCGAGTGATCATTGACGATGAAGATATCAAGACGCGGATAATCGAGCGCTACCCAAGACCGCACCGCCTTCTCAATGTCCATCTCCTCATTTCGCGCGGCGGCAATCAATGCCACTCTGGGGAGCGATTCATTGTTTGTGCTAGGAGGATCCGGAGTAAGACGATCTACCAGACGGAGACTCTGCGCCAGCAAGCCACGTTGAGCAAAATTAAAAAACCAGATGAACGCCAGAAAAACCGCGGCAACCCATGTCAGCGCCGCGTTGTTATACACCACGCTCCATACAATGGTAGAAAAGACGGCAACTTGCATTATCACCAGCGTTGTGAAAGGGAAAAGACGCGGCGGGAAAAACAGTTTCGGGAATTTTTCTTCGGGCAACTCGGCCATGTCGTCAGCGCTTTCTAGGGCGATGCCGGTGCGTCGGTTGCTTCTGCAGTCGGGGGCGCGGGTTCTTCTTGCGGTTTAGGTGAAACCAGCGTGCGCACCGGCTTTTCCTCGGGCGGTTTCGCTTGGGGATCAAAAAACGCGACCGAGGCAAACGACACGGACGAAGACGCACCGGGACTCATTCGCGCCGTGGTATCATAAGCCAAGACGGTTCCTCGCGCTTCGGGCGGTAATACGCCCAACATGATGAGAATAGGGACCACACCCGGAAAGTTATTCCCCGTCCGTTTCGTATACGCTAACAACCCACTGACGTCTCGGTCGAGAATCAAGTCGAGGAGTTCCATGTCAAGCTTGCCCAACTCGCGTACCACATCGCCTCGAAACGGCACATAGCCATATTCCGGTCCATAGAGTGTCAGATTCGTACTCACCACCAAGAGCGTCCGGTCACCCAATATACCTTTCAAGTGTTTCACGATAAGGTTGAGTCCGTTGCCGTCAAAATTGCCGGCATGATCCGTCAGCGTACCTACCACCACCGGTACCAACGTAAACTCACCGAGCTGGATTTGGAGAAAAGGCAACTGCACCTCAATGCCATGTTCCACTTCGTGCAGCGGCGTGCGTTCACCGCGCTGGTAAAGCTCTTGCCGATAGACCACCGACCGAATGTCAAACAACGGACACCACGTCAACCTTCGAATCGAAGCTCCGTCGACGGGCACGTCACCCAACGGCGTCCGATAATACTGAACCGACGCCACCGAACATCCTCGAAAGGTGGCATAATGGGAAGGAGTCAACACGACCACCCGGTCATACTGTCCCGGTTTCAGTAACTTGTAATCGTGTGCCGCGATACGCCCACTCAACGAATATAACGAACACGGTGCCACCACGGCGGTTAAGCGCCCAATGCGGGGTTCCACCGTGGCGTCATTCAAGTATTGCGTGACGGCGGCATATAGTTCGCGGGGATTTGCCGGATAATGGACCCCGGGGCTGACCGGTTTGAGTATTCGCACGGCTTCCCGTGCTCCAACCAAAACTCCAGCCGTGACGAACAAAATCATCGCCGCAATGAGCGGCTTTCTTAAATAGTCTTTCGATTTATTCATGTCATGTTCTTCGGGAAAACTAGTTCCCTTGTCGAATCTTCTCCAAGCACGCTACGATCTCCTCCGCGCGATGCACATGGGTGTGACGCTCCAGAGCCGTACGCCGTGCCGCCTCGCCCAAACAACGTCTCGTCGACTCGTCTTTCAAAAGGTGACGATAGGTTTCCAGGGCTTCGTCTGTTGAATGAACCACAATCACACTCTCTCCAGGAGTCAACCACCGCTCAATGCCGGCGTGTGGATTGCTTACAATACAACATCCCATGAATGCCAATTCAAAAACTCTCCCCGTAGATGATGCAAGAACGGACGCATGGGGAGACCGAGTAATGTTCAAGTTGATGCGGCTCCTACAACACGCTCGGCGAAACACGTTGAACGGGACATCGCCCTCCAAGTGCACCCGCCCCATATCGGACAAGAAATTTCGCCCTCCTGCGACAAACACATGGTCGGGCATCTGTTTGCTCGGCTCGACCAGCATAGCGCGAATCCAGTCCTCACGATATTCCGCACCAAAGCCATAAAAGTACACATCGCGGTCCTGGTCCACAGTCAACGGCGCATACAATTCCGGATCAAACCCCCAATGAATCGTATACACCGCCCTCGCCCCCATGTCCTTTAAGTCCAACGCCCCGCCTTCGGAGTTGCAGATCAACGCGTCATATTCCGACAAATCTGCTCCGTCATAAATGCGAAACCCGGAAGCAAATCCGCCGAACCGCGGCAAACTCGCAGGTACATCCCCGTCCCAATAAACAACCGGAACGGAAAACTGCTGCCGCAAAAACGTGGGGATGCCCGTGAGATGATTCATCGGCACCGTCGCAATGATCACGGCATCTACGTCTTTTTCTCGTTCAAGCACGCGCGCGAGATGCGCTTGCCATTTGCGACGCACCCAATGTTCAATGACAAAACGCACCCCCCACCCCGACACACCCCGCTGGGTGGATGTTGCCCCTTTGACCCAACGCTGTTTTAGCTGATAAAAGATCGCTCCTTCCGTAGCGCATGGATTACGGTAACACCGCCACCACGGCGTCTCAAACGCCTCTCCGATGTAAGGGATCGCAATAATGTCGTGCCCCCGTTCATGCAGCCCTTTCATAAACTGCCACCAATTCGGGGTGCAGCCAAAACGATACCGCAAATCGAGGGCGCTGCATATCCACGCAATCTTCATACCCCTTCAGCCTACCATCCTTTATCTCGAGGCGCAAAACGCGCACATCCTTTCCGCCTTATTATGCCTTTAGCCCTGTAAGGCGGAGTCGGTTTGCTGAATTGGCGCAACGTCACTGTAGCTCCCATCCCTTCCTTGTAGGGGCGAGCCCCCGTGCTCCCCCTCCCAGCCCCCAGGTTGTCATTGCGAGGAGCGGAGTCCCCGACGCGACGAAGCAATCCCATCAACCGCGAAGCGCAAGAGAACAACAGTCAGGGTTCTCCCCAAATTCCCGGGGGGATTGCCACGTCGTGCCTACCGGCACTCCTCGCAATGACAGGGTAGTCACCCGTCACATGATTGAACTTCCCCTGTTAAGCCGGCGGAAAAACCTTTTTCCGCAATGCCGGTTTCTTATTCTCTGAAAAACGGATATAATCTCCCGCAAAACCTTCACATCAATGCATACCAAGCCAGACGGAGAAAAGGCGATATGCCCAAAACAGCAAAAATCATCGATGGAAAGAAAATAGCGGAAGAGATTTACGAAGAGGTGCGTCGCGAGGTGGCTGAGTTAAAAGCCCAGGGGGTGGAACCTGGGCTGGCAGTCGTCCTGGTCGGGGACGACCCCGCCAGCCATGTGTACGTGCGCAACAAAGAGCGCGCGTGTGGCGAAACGGGCATCACATCCTTTGTCCATCGGCTACCGGCATCGACGTCTGAAAAAGAAGTCCTGCGATTGATCGATGAGTTGAACGCCGATCCGCGTGTCCACGCGATGCTGGTGCAATCGCCTATGCCGGACCCTATAAACGAAAACCGAGTAGTGAACGCTATTTTGCCCGAAAAGGACGCCGATGGCTTACATCCTGTAAACATGGGGAAATTGTTGATGGGCGAGCCGGGTCTGATCTCCTGTACTCCTCATGGGGTGCAAGAGCTTCTCGTGCGCAGCGGCTTTGATCCGGCAGGGAAACACGTGGTCATCGTCGGCCGTTCCAACTTGGTGGGAAAACCCTTGGCGGCACTACTCGTCCAAAAGGCGCCTCACGCGAACGCCACAGTAACCATTTGTCACTCGCGTACGAAGAAACTCGCTGCTATAACCCAAGAAGCGGACATACTCGTCGCGGCGATGGGGCAACCGGAATTCATAAAAGCACGGATGGTGAAGGAGGGCGCCGTCGTCATAGATGTCGGCACGACCCGTGTTGCTGATTCGACCCGTAAATCAGGATACCGCCTCGCCGGAGACGTAGATTTTGAGCGCGTACGCCTGAAAGCCCGGGCCATCACGCCCGTACCCGGCGGTGTGGGACCTATGACAGTTGCCATGCTGCTCAAGAACACGGTGCAAGCCGCACGGGCAACGCTGCAACGGCACTGCGGGTAAAAGGAACAACGTGTTCTGGAAAAATCTTGCTGTTATTTCCTTGTGTCTTTTTGGAGGTTCCGGCGCTGCGGAAACGCCGCGACTCTCAGTGCCTGCTTCTTGCATTTCCCAAGGTTGGTTAACGTACGACGATGCACTTTGCGTGGGTCAGGGTTCCGCTCTCGTGGTGTACCGGGCTGACGGCGCTCCGTTTCGCTCGGAAGAAACAACCTGCCACATCGAAGAATACGAGAACCACACACGTGTAATCTATGACTTCCCAGCCGTCTTGATCGAAGACGAGTATGAATCTATTCCACTCTTAGGGGATGCCGCCTGGCGCCGGTGCGTGCGGGTCAAAAACACCTCATCGAACCAACTGGACATTACGGGAGTAGAGTTTTGGTTTGCACCCAAGTGGAACGAGACGTCGAAACCGTGGAAACCGGCGACATTTCGCATGATACAGACCTCACCGCACCGATTGTTCTGCTTGGCAGGTTGGTCAGAAGCCGACGACCACTACTTTGTGGAGCGTGAGCGGAGCGAGATAGGACTTGCATTAAACACATGCTGGCGTCTAAAACCGGGGGAAGAAGCCGCTGTCGGCTATGCAGAAGTGTGGCTCGCACAATCAGAAGGTAGCGACCCCTTTCGACACGAAGCTCGTCGGTGGTACGCGACTCATGGTTTCGAGAAACCCCTCCGCTATCCTGAATGGATTTACACTGGTATCTTGTACGAAGCCTCCGCCGGTGGTCACATCGATTCGCGGTTCAGTGACGTGGGAGGCTTTCGTGCCTTTTCGCATCAGTTGGAATATCTGCGTGACCTTGGGGTAAATGTGCTTTGGCTCAACGCCGTGCATAGGCATAAGACCCCGCCCGATCCGGTACGGGGAGGGTGGAACCTTTATGATCCCCTTGACTTTTACCAGATTGATCCCATCTTGGGAGGAGAAACAGACCTCAAGTATTTTGCCGAAAAAGCCAAAGCATGTGGCATGCACCTTATCGGAGAGATCGTGCCCCATGGCGGACATGCCGTTCAGGCGGAACAACTCGAACGTTGGTGGCTCCGCAGTCGTGACCTCACACCCACACGTCCCTGGGGTGGTTATGGAATGGACTACGCCAGTCCCGAATGGCAAGCTGTTATGAGAGACGCGATCAATTTGGTGGCTCGAATCACTGGGATAGAGGGCGCGAGGATTGATGTCGCTGACGGCAATGGTCCCAACTGGGGTTCGCCACGAACCAACCACGCGTCATACTCCACAATTGGCGGGGGTATCGAAATTCAACAAGCCGTGCGGGACGGTATACGTGCCACGGGAGTCGCTCTTCCCGTCCTACTACCCGAATCGGGGAAAAATCGCCCGGAGTATTTCGCCATTCCCGAAGCAGCTATACTGGGTTATGGGATGGAGTTCACCGATTTCTTGCGCCGTCATTTGCAGTTTGACCTGAGCGACGCTACCAGGCTCCGTCGCGTCTTAGTGGATTTTCTTGAAGAGGAACGGGGTTCTCTGCCACCCGGCGCACTCATCGTACGCACGCTCGGCAATCACGACACCGTCTGCGCCCACGGCAGGTCTACCTTCCAGTTCGGGACAGGTTTGGCACGGGCACTCTACGGGGTATGCCTTTCCGTCCCTGGGATACCCATGCTGTATCAGGAAGAAGAAGTGGGCTCGTGGTATTCTTTGCGAGCAACGAACTGGGCACGGAGAGGTATCCCCGAACTCGCTGTTGCAGACGCAGATTACACCACATTCTCTTTTGCACCAGAGGTCTTCACAGCATTGCGTTTTCTGGACGACACCTGCGTTGCGGTATGTCTGGTAAACCTTTCACCCAAAACAATAACTCGTGAAGTGCACATGCGCTCCGTACGAGGGCTTGAATCCGGAACCAGACTGTATGACGCTGTGACAGGAAAAACCACCCGAATAGAAAGGGGCAAACTAAAATGGACTATCCCCCCTTATAGCACGACGTTATTCCGCGTGAATAAGCCCCCCGAACCAAAAGACACCCCAGCCGCATTCGCAGCGCAAGAAACACAAAAATCTCAGAAACCACCGCACTCAACACACCCTCAACAAATCGAAACAGGCTCTGTCGTCTTTGGGACCCTCGTGGCGAAATTCCTGCCGGAAAATACTTCTAGGCAACTGGAGCGATTCCCGGATGGACGCTTTTGTTTTCGCTCGGAACGAGGCGAGATTACGATAATGCCAGCAAAAGAAAAGGTGATGATTCAGGTGTCTATCTCTGACGAAGTTTGGGGACTCCGCTTGTTCGGAGTAGACCGTTGGATCGTGATGGGACAGACTGCCCGACTGTACGACCGGTTTATTCAGCGCAGATTTCCTTTCCCGGAGGAGTCGGCATACCACTGGGACAAGTCACTTCCGTGGATAAATAACCTGCTGTATCAACAGGTGGCGCCGACAGGAAGACTCTGGCAGTCTGTCGTAGAACCTTTGGACAAGGCGCAACCAACGCTAGGGTTTGCAGACCGCGTCGGCAACGGAATCACAATAACCCTGTTGGAGTCTTCTGCAGAAAATATTGTGCTGACCGATTGCGGCGATGAACCCGACGGCAACAATAGCCCTCCTCATCTCGAACTACGTTTCTATGGCTTGGATCGAGACTTGCAACCCCATGTGGCGGCATTAGGACCCATGACTCCCTGGCGATTAGCAAGCTCACCAGAAGCCGGGCGGACAACCGTTCGTCTGGAGATCGCGTTCTCGAAACAGGACATCGAAAAACTTATCCCAGTAAAGAAACGATACAAGTCACCAGAACGTCCGGGATTTGACTGTACGGCGCCTTTCTCTGTCCATAACAACATTCTATTCGCACACGAACCGGCAAAGCTGACGTGGTCCCGTTTGAAAACTCCCCAGGGCACGTACTACATACGTCTAACGTTACGCACGAGCGAACGCAGTCCCGACGCAAGAGAATTATGTGATGCGTATCGAGTGTTAATTGACGGAACAGACGTACCCCTCACCTGGACGAGTTTCGAACCCAACGCGCGCTTGGGAAACGCCTATTTTGGCATGGCGCAGACTCCCCCATTGACGTTTACAGGCAAAGAACTGCACCTCACCATTCAGACATTGAAACCATGGTGTGCCATCGAGCCAACATTCTCGCTGGAAAAACCAGAATAGTGTTCCTTTGAAACGCAGCATGACGAGCCCGTGCCGAGCTGTGGCTTATGTCCCGTCACTGCTCGTCCGGTTCCGGCGCTTCGTTGATCATATATTTCGCCGCTACCGCATTTACAGGATACGGCGGCGTTGCTCCCTTTAACACGCAACGTAAGACTTCCATATCTGACGCCCACGCAATATCTCCGGGCGCCAGCAACGACGTGCAACCTTCCTCGCGTTCCTGGTAAATCTTGCCTTCCTTGTAATAGAAATGATCTTGGCAAACTCCGGTGGGGTAAATCCGCATAAGAGGCGGGATGTCGGTAGGCCGAAACCACAGTTTTATTTCACGTTCCGCATCGGTTGGATTTGAAGAGGCATGAATGAGGTTATCCATCCGTTCGGCGATAATTTTTCCCGTATCATCCACGATAGGCACAACGGTTCCCAATGCACGGATACAGCCCGGTTTTGTGTCCCGCGCGACATGGGGGTTTGTCGGTCCCGCGATGTTACGTATCTTTTGGATGGCATTTTCCCCATGATAAACCAGCGCGATGACGCGCCTCTTCTGCGGTGCGTCCGGGTAATGCACCAACCCACGAATGTAATCCAACAAGGCGGGATAAAATGCCTTTCCCCGATGTTCCGCATAATGCTCTTCCGCAAGCATCCGACTGACATACACAATCTTCGCACCGGCAAAGCGCACGCCCGCGTGAAACTCGGAAAGCTGCGAAAGCACGTAACCAGTCAAAGAGTTCTTGAGCGCATCCGGCTTAATCAATACAAGCGTCTGTTCGGCTTTTTCGACATCCATCGAAGGTTCCCTTTCTATTCATTCATCAACAAAACCGTTACAGTATATTCAAACACCGCGGTCGGATTCAGCTTAGCGCATACCAGTCATAAGGTGTTACGCCGCCTGTTTGCTACCGAGAGGTAAAGACAAGCCCTCCACGGCATCCTCGTGCGGTACACATCCCTCCTGCTGTCATTGCGAGGAGTGCCGTCAGGCACGACGTGGCAATCCCTTCGGGAATTCAGGGGAAAACCCCGCCCATTGTCCTCTCGTGCTGCGCGGTCGAGGGGATTGCTTCGTCGCGTCGAAGTCTCCGCTCCTCGCAATGACAACCCGGGGGCTGGAAGGGCGAGCACGGGGGCTCGCCCCTACAAAGAACGGCGGGGACTGCTTCCTCGCAATGAAAACCGCGGGCAGTGGGCTGGAAAAGGGTTGTCCTGGGCAAAGACGTGGTAGGGGCGAGTCTGAGACTCGCCCCTCCAGGAAGGAAAGACCTTGCTCCTCGCAATGACAAGGGGAACAAACGTCCAAAGATGTCCTAGCAACTTGCCGAAATACGCTAAAGTATGACACCCTTAATGGTGCGGTATGCCTCACCCTGAAAGGTCGATACAAACAAGGTGTAGAATAAATGAAAAAGAAGATCGTCGTTTTTCTCTTGAAACTTCTCGTAACAGTAAGTCTCTTTGTTTTGTTGTTTCGCCCGGAAACCTTCGGGCTCTCGCCTGAATTTTGGGGTGAAAATCTGACCGTACGGGGGTTACTTGAAGAGATCCGCGGCGTAGAGTCGCAGAATCTGATGTTTTGGCTCATGTTTGCGGCGGCGGTGCGACTCATGGGCATTTTATGTGGCGTCGTGCGTTGGCGTCTCTTGTTGAAAGGACAAGGATTAACAATCCCCTTTGGGTACGCCCTACAAAGTTGGTTTGTAGGCAGGGCCATAGGCATTTTTCTGCCGGGAACGATAGGGCTTGACGGGTATCGGTTGTATGACTCCGTGCGGTACACCGGCGAGGCGATTCGGTCGGTGACCGTTATTGTCGTAGAAAAATTGACCGGTTTCATTGCGTTGACGCTATTGGTCTTCCTTACGTTTCCGATGGGCTTCCGGTTGATCCATTTCAATGTCCCGATGCTGATCCTGACGATGATACTGCTCGGCACGTTCGTCATCGTCTCTTTGCTTTTGCTGCTTTATCCGCGGGTGCTCCGCGTACTGATTGCGGTATTGCCGACCCCAGAGAAACTCCGAACGAAACTGGACAAAGTTGGCGCGGCAGCAGCCGCCTATGGGGAACACCGGGGCTTATTATTGGCCGCGGTATTTTTTGGCGTACTGGTACACGTCGCCATTTGCATGATGTTTTTCGGGGTGATGTCGGCGATCCGCGCACCCAATACGACCATTTTTGACATTTTCTTTACTAGCCCGCTGATGATCTGGGGCACCGTGCTGGGGCCTTCTGTGGGGGGCGAGGGGATCCGCGAGATCGTCTTTACCACGATTTTGGGCGCCACCAGCGGACAAACAAAAGCCTTCCTCATCGGTCATCTGGGTTGGTGGACGGGGGATGTCGTGCCGTTTCTAATCGGTCTGCCGATCTTCCTGCTCCGTCGCGTGCCCGGAAAAGCAGAAATTCAAAAAGCCCTCCGACAAGCCCATGACACGAAACAAGCGGAATCTTCCTCTCCGATTTTGGACAGCGAACAAATTCTTCTGTACCGACGCGGCTTGTTGGCGATGGGAGCGGCGGGAATCCTAGGTGGGCTCTGGGCAGGAGGAGCGTGCGGCACAGCGGAAGCCGCATGGATCGCGCACATCGTTCCAGGGTTCACCGAATACCGGCTTTTCCCTTGGGCCGTGATGACCTACGGAATTACATTTGCTGCTGCCGGCTTGGCTGCCGCCGTGGTTTTCGCTTTCCTATCCCTTATGCGAGACCGCATGATGCAACCGGCGTTAACCTGCTCCTTGGTTGTCGGTCTGTTGACGTGTGGTGGGACCTTCATACTGAGTATGTTTCGTCTATATCGCGATGTACTTGGCGGACATCATCCCCGTCTGGTTCATTTCGCTGGCGTCGGCACGGGTGCTGTCGCCGCAGGGATTGTTCTGGGATTTGCCGCATATTTCATCACCCGAAGTCTGGAACGATACGGACATAACGCCATTGTGATAGGTCTTGCGGGTTATGTCATCTGTGGGGTGGGGGCAGTTGTCACTTCCGCGATTGCCGGCTCACGCATCCCAGCTCCCGCATTCACTCCCACTTCCGGCGCCAAAGGGCCCAACATCATTCTCATAGGTCTCGACGCATTACGTGCGGATGCACTGCGCCTGTACAACCCCGAAGCGGAAGCCCACACGCCGAACCTAGATGCCTTTGCGCGTGACGCGATTCGGTTTTCTCGCGCGTTCACCCAAGCGCCTTGGACAAAACCCTCCTTTGCGACCATCTTCACAGGGCTATATCCGGACTCGCACCGCGCCACATCGAAAAGTGCTGCGTTGCCCCTTGAGGTGACTACGTTGGCAGAACGCCTGCGCAACGCGGGTTACTACACGCAAGGTTTCGCCAACAACCCAAATATATCGGTGATTTTTCAATTCGACCAAGGCTTTGTGGAATATGTCGATCTCAAACCCAATCTTTATTTTGGTGCCTCGTATTCCGTTTCGAAACTTAGTCTTTATGAAGTATTAAGACGCGTCCGGCAAAAAGCCTATGAAAAACTCCGTCACGGTAAAATCGACGTGTCTGATTTTTATCAACCCGCCGAGGTCGTGACAGCCACAGCATTGGACTGGCTTGACACACCGAACCGCCCTTCCCAGGTCCCCTTCTACCTTTTCCTCCATTATATGGAGCCGCACGACCCATTCATGGATTGGAGCCGCCCCGGCGTGGGCTACGCCCGGGTGAGAATGGAACACCCTGACCCCGACCGCTATCTGACCTTGATGCGAGACGCCTACCGGCAGGAAGTGGAACACTTGGATCGTTATTTGGGAGAACTATTCGAAGGACTTCGCGCTCGGGGTTTGTACGACGACGCCCTGATCGTCGTTGTGTCCGATCATGGAGAAGAGTTTTACGATCATGGCGGTTGGTGGCATGGACAGACCTTGTACGATGAACTCCTGCATGTGCCCCTATTCATCAAATTGCCCAAGAATCTATCGGGAGGCGCTGTCGACGACACGTTTGCGCGGCACGTAGACCTTGCTCCCACAATCCTTTCTTTAGCCGGCATTCCCGTTACAGGTGATTTGCCGGGAACGCCCCTGCTGGATTCTTCTGGAACCCCCACTCCCCGCGCCGTGGGATTTATCTATGCTGAAAACGATTTCGAAGGGAATACCCTCCAAGCCGTGCGTTCGGCTGACGCCAAGATTATCCATGCCAACCCCGATAATTCACGCAACCTGGCGCCTGTCGAATTTTACGATCTGATCAAAGATCCGAAAGAAAAAACCAATTTGGCGGGTACCCACGATGTTCGGGAACAGACCCTTGCCGATACCCTTTCCGGCATGCAAGCCTTCATCCGGGAGCACGCGGCAGAACCCTCGCTGCACGAGACTTTACCGGGTGATTTACAGGATCAAATGAGGAGTATTGGTTACTTCTGAACCTTGCAACTCATGCAACGCCGCTCATCGCACGTAGTCGAGCAAGCTGGGCTGAAGCACACGTCCTGCGGCGTTTAGTGCCGCTTGGTAAGCGTTCTGCTGCATATTCAGATTGACAATCGTATCGGCGTAATCTGCGTCTAGAACTTGGGATTGCAGAATTTGGTTCTGCAGAATAAGGTCTTCATTTTCGTTTTGAATGGTTGCCACACGATTCTGCAACGCACCAACACGCGCTTGCGCCTGGGAGAGCTGGGAACGCAACTGGTCAAGCTCACCGATACGCACATTGCTTAAAGAAGCCCTGTTGCCTGCGCGAAGCTCGTCGCGAATGTTGATGAACGTCTGGAAAATATCTACCGTTCCTTGAAACACGCGATCGCCCGGCTCGTTAATGCGGAGCTGGATGTTATCCGCAAGGGCAATTTCGATGGTGCCACTATCACCGTCATAAGAAACACCGGTTATTTCTCCCTGGACGTTACGTGTGGCGGAAAATGCCGGGGCTTTAGACCTTGTACCCGCGAAGATATACCTCCCGTTGGTCACGTGGTTTGCATTTTGAAATACACCTTCCAGAACTTGGTTGACTTCTTCGGCGAGATAACTCATTTGCTCTTGAGAATTTGTCCCATTGGCTCCCTGCAGCGTCAGTTCATGGACACGCTGCACCGCAGACATCGCCAACCCGATCATCGAAGTAGTCTCGTCCAACTGAGGCGATACCATTGCCACGTTGTCAACATATTGCTGGTACTTTTGAATCAGCGCGCGGGTGTCAATGGCGCGACGGGTATCAATCGGATCGTCAGATGGCTTAGTAATCCGCTGTCCCGTGGCTAGTTGATCTTGAACGCGGAGCAGACGCTCCGTTTGTGTGCGCAAATCCGCCAAAACGCGGTTTGCCATCAACCGTTGTGTGATACGTGGTACACTCATAACCCCTTAACCTCGTGCATCCAACAACGCCGGTTTATAAGTGGACACTGCGACCAGCGCCCCCCGCATATCGTAGGGAACACTGTCATAAGAGGGCTGCGGCGCCAAGAGGGAAAGACAGCGCTGGACAATTTGAGCGGAACGTCTCGCCCGCAACTCGTTTTCACGCACGAGTGCACGGGTTTCCGCAAAAACTGCGCGTAACCGTTTCTGATAGAAACTGAGCCGACTTCTCCACGGTTCCGGCGACAAAGCGATAAGTTCCGAAAGCGTCGGTTTTGTTGATGTGAGGGCAAGGACTTGCGCCAGGCGCGCCGTTACCGCATTCCGATTGTGCTCCGCTTCACGCGCTTCCCGTGTCAACATCTCCAGGGAACGTGCCGTATCCCGCACTCGGGCGACATCGCGCGCAAGCAAGGCTTCCTGTTGCGACCGACAAACCGCAAGGACGGTTTCCTGGCGTTCAAGTTCCTCCGCCAATGCGTCGCATAGTTCTTCATATAACACTGACACCGTTCTACTTCCTCCCGAATGTACTGGAATTATCGGCAGAAAGTGCCAAAGACTTAACTGGAGTAGCAAAAATGATGGGGAACAGGAGTCTAGGTCAGGTGAAGTTTGGACTGGACTTCAGCCGCGTGAAGCTGGGTCGCAATCTGTTGAGCGATGCCTAACTGCCCGCTTGCCGCCATTTCTCCGCTAAGGGCATCGTCCAGCAGATCGGTGTAGAAAGACAACTCGCGCGATTGGGGAACCCCCGCAAATCGCCCCATCGTCTTGTGCATTTCTTGAAGGAGCGTATATAAGAAATAATGCTCAAGTTCCTGTAATGCCGCGCGTTCTTTGCCCTCGGCGCGTCCTACGTCAAATCGCTGGACATAAAGCGAGGACAAGGGATCCACATACAGCATCACATGATCTCCAAGTCGGCTTCGAGGGCTCCTGCCTCACGAAGCGCTTGAAAAATCGAAATCAGATCGCGTGGTGTCACCTTCAGTTTGTTCAACGCCAAGGCGACTTCACTGGCGCTGGTGCCCGCCACGGGCATCAAATAGGCTTCTTTCTGAGTGACGGTGGTCTGAGTGGCTTCCCCCTGACGTTGCTCTTGTCCCACAACAGGCGCAGGCGGGAAAACCGGCGTCGTCGTGATCTCGATCGTGATGTTGCCATGAGCAATCTGACAAGGTTGAACCACCACGTCCCCCCCTACCACGATGGTACCCGTGCGTTCGTTGATGACCACGCGCGCGGGAAGCTGGGTATCGACGTTCATATCTTGCAACCGAGCAATAAAACCAATTAAATCTTGCTGGTCTTCGGGTGGAATCCGCACATTCACAGCGCCCGCGCCGTGTGCCGATGCCACACCCGGTCCCAAAGCTGCATTGAGCACCTTTTCGATATTGGACGCCGTCGTAAAGTCGGGACGTTTCAGGGTCAGAACAATACGTTCTCCATCGGTTATCGTGGATGGGATTTCGCGTTCGATGTAAGCCCCCATGGGAATACGACCTACGGTGACGTGGTTTTGCCGCACCGTAGCGCCGCCTTTACCTTCATTAAACCCACCGATGCTCACGGGACCCTGCGCCACGGCATAAACGTTGCCGTCGTCGCCGGTCAATTGCGTATTCAACAAAATCCCGCCTTGTAGGCTTTCACAGTTGTACAGGGAACTCACCTGAACGTCTATTCGCGTCCCTTCTTTTCCAAAAGGCGGGAAAACCGCCGTTACGATGACCACGGCGGCATTATCGGTTTTCAGGTTTTTCAGATCATCTACGGAAACATCCAGTCGGGTCAACATCCTTTGCTGAGCACGGATCGCCTCCGGCACTTTGTCTCCTGTGCCGGCAAGACCCACGACCAACCCAATGCCTTTCAGTACGTTGCCCCGGGCACCTTGGATTTCGCAGAGATCTTTGATTCGCGCCGCAGACGCCGCCGGCGCAATACCCACAAGACTAGCGCAAAATAACCCCAGGACAACGCCCAACTGACCGATTCGTAAGCGGATACCTTGGGTCGACATACGTTACTATCCTCAAAATGGCGAAAACCAATCCAGCAGCCTCGTGATAAGCCCGCGGCGTTGGTTATTCCAAAGCGGACCGTTGCCTTTTAGTTCCACCACCGCATTGGCGACCTGCGTCGATTCCACTGTATTGGCCGGGGTTACGTCCCTCGAACGAATCGTCCCCGAAACGAAAATGGCGGATTCTTCGCGGTTTATGGATACCTTTTTTTGCCCTTCAATATCGAGATTGCCGTTCTCGTGCACTCGTTTCACGGTGCACGCGATCGTTGTCAATAAGCTATTCTTTCTCAGGGTTTGTCCCCGAGCTTTGTGTTCATTATTCACACCTATATTCCAATTAGGAAGTTGCTCTTTCGGGATAATGTTAAGTCCGCCGGGAGTTTCAGCAATCAAAAACTCGTTTTGCGTTGCCGGTGCTTTCGCATTGACATCCGATTCCTTCTTGGTACGCGTGTCGCTCTGCGTGTTGGCGTCAATCGTCTCACGTACCATAACGGTAATGATGTCGCCCACGTTAAACCGTCTCTGATTATCAGCGATCAACGAGCCCCGTTTTTCCGTTTCACTATTGAATAAAGAATCTGCGCCAACGCACCCGCAAAATGCCCCATAAATAACCCAGAATGACAAGACTAGCCAGAAAGTCTTGCGCCTATTGCACCCGTATTGTTCCATCTTTCCGCACCTCTCCCATAAATTGCTCTTTGGAATCCAAGTTTTCACAAAGCACCAGACTGCCTTCTTTGCCATCCGCTAAAGCTTTGGCACGTGTCCGCACCACAAGACCCGAACCTCCTGTCTCCACTGTAACAATCTGGTTCTTCCGCACTACCGTTCTCGCGGTTAACAGCCGTCGCGTTATGATTTGGTCCGGGAAAACGGTCTTCACGGTGATCAATCCGACAGCCTCTTCGGGATCGACCAACGCATCCCGCGGCAACGTACTCAGCGCCCGCTGTTCCACCACAAGATCTGTGGGAGAAACGATTTGACCCCGGGGAATACTCCGCTGGGCAACTAACACAGGACCATACGCCTCTATCGAGGCACGACACATCACGGTTTTGCAAGTCACACCATTCACTTTGATTTCGCCCCGAAACGCACCGTGCCCTAAATAGCGATAATCCGGACTAGGCCGCCACGAAAACTCCACCGCTCCCTCCGGCAGCACCAACTCCAAAGAAGGCACCTGCAAATCGATCGTGGCGGTCGCTACATCCCAGGGAAGCTCCTGCTCGATAAACTCCCGCAGACTCGCCTCGATGGCGGTTTTGTTTATTACTTGCGACCGCGTCATAGCGCATACCAGCGCCGCCCCCCCAACGATAACGTCCGTTTCCGAAAAACCAGCTTGACGAATCTGAGATTGCACCAAGGAGGCTTGCAAATTACGCGATTGATTCGGCAATGCCGCAAAACCCAATTCGACATTCGCCACGGCTTCCCGTTGCGGTCCTTGAATATCGGCGATATCACCCACGGTGAGTTTGGGGCCTGCAACATGCACTTCCGGTTTGAGGGTTACCCGCGTCACCGAATCAGCGGTAGCCGCATTCATGATGCATGCGATTAACAACATACACCCAAAGCCGTCACATAGGCGTTGGAATCTATGGCTCTGTCGTTTCATCTCGATGTGCTTTCAACTCCTCGAGACACCGGTGCCCCTAGCCTACGGTTACCGGCGGATGTTGTTCGCCGTCTGCAACATTTCATCGGAACTCGTGATCACGCGCGAACTCGCCTCGTATGCGCGTTGTGCGAGGATTAAATTGATGATTTCTTCCACGACCTGAACGTTCGAGCTCTCCAAAAAACCCTGCTCCAACGTTCCCAGTCCGTCTTGTCCGGGCTGTCCCGCTATAGGTGTTCCGGAAGCGTCCGTCTCTGTCAACAAGTTACGTCCCAGTCGTGCGTCCAGCCCACTGGGATTTACAAAACGTACTAACTGAATTTCGCCCACGTTTTGCGGCGCCGTTTGGTTGGCTACGAGTGCCGACACCACGCCGTCCGAACCAATGACGATTTGGACATAATCCGTGGGGACAACAATAGCCGGTTCCAACAAATACCCATCCGCTGTAACCACCTGGCCATTGGCGTCTAGTTTGAAGGAGCCGTCACGGGTATATGCCGTTGTACCGTCGGGTAAGGTGATCTGGAAAAATCCATCTCCCTCAATTGCCACATCCAAAGGATTTCCGGTTTGGACAAAGTTCCCCGGTGTGAACAATTTAGAAATAGAAGACGGCCTGACACCGTGTCCCACTTGAATTCCCTCGGGCACAAGCTGACCCGCTGCCGTCTCCGTTCCCGCGGGTTTGAGGGTCTCGTAAATCAAGTCCTGAAAGTTGACGCGGCTTTTCTTAAAACCTGTCGTGTTCACGTTTGCGAGGTTATTCGCGATGGTGTCGACGTGGAGCTGCTGCCCAATCATCCCGGTGGCTGCTGTGAACATCGCCCTTATCATAGGCCCCTTATATCCTCCTCGAAATTGCCGAGCGCCTTATCATCTCGCACTTCTCGTTATTGCGGCGTTCCAACATCCTGAATCACACGACTTGCCGTCTCGTCAATGGCCGTTATCACCCGTTGATTCGCTTCGTAGAGCCGCAACCCCATGGTCATTTGAATCAACTCATACGGTAACCGCACATTGCTCAATTCCAAGGACTCTGCAAGAACCTCGGTTTCCGCCGCGGGCGCCGAACGCCTCAAGGCTGCCTCCGAAGCCCGAAACAGGTTTGCCCCTTCCCGTGTGAGCATGTGAGCATCCTCGAACTCCACCAAACGAAGCCGCCCCGTGGGGGCGCCGTCCACATACACCGTGCCGTCCCGTGCGAATTGAACCCGTCCCCCACGTACATCTATCCCACCACCGCCTTCGCCCAACACTTTGAACCCGTCCGGCGTGGCAAGCTGCCCATCGGTATCCACCGTAAATGTGCCGTTTCGCGTAAACCGTTCCCCTTGGGGAGTTTCCACCGCAAAAAAGCCCGGGCCTTGAAGCGCCACATCCAACGGATTACCCGTTGTACGTATACCACCGGACGTGAAATCCGAAAAGGTTTCTGTGGTTTGTAGTCCACCCCCAGGAGCTCGTACCCCATCCGTCCAGATCGGGCGCCGTGCCTTGTCCAAAAAGACAGGATAGAAACCCTTGTCGATCACACGCTGCCGACGGAACCCCGGCGTGGCGGCGTTGGCAATGTTGTTCGCCAAAATATCCTGCCGATCCGCCACGGCACGCAATCCGTTCGCTGCAGCATACAATCCAACAATCACTGCGCCATCCCCCAAGAACCAACCACCTGGTTCGTCATATAAAAAGCCTCTCGGCGTCATTCGCGGCGGCCCGGCAACCTGTTGGACAACAGCCTTTACCTTAGCGACGATGGGGGCGCCGCTTGGAGGCCGGGCCTACCTATGTTGTGTCTGTGGTGGGCTGTGCTCTCACAGCACCACATGAAGGAAAAGCAAAGCCTATGCCATAGGTTTCTGCATAAGGAAAACAGCATAAATCAACCATTGACAATGACTTAACGAACTATTGCCCGAAAAAGCTCCCGAAGAAAAGTGAAAAACTTTCCGCGTGGCGGTAGAATCTGCACGTAGGTGCTCCATTAGAGAAGTTAAATCTGTATGAATGACAAAGCAACGTTAAGAAAAGAGTTTTTGGAAAAACGGCGCGCCCTATCGCTCGAGGACGTTCTCCGATGGTCGAACGAAATCCGACGACAACTGGTTGCGCTTCCGGAACTCCAAACAGCTGATGCCCTGCTAACGTATGTTTCCTCAAAAGATAACGAGGTAGATACTTGGATGATTATCCAGTGGGCACTGAACCGGCAAATCCAGGTCTTCGTACCAAAAACAATCCCAGGTCGTCAGTTGGCATGGCACCGTCTTTTTGCTCTAAGTGACCTCAGGCGTAATCGTTTCGGCATCTTGGAGCCCGACTCACAAGTCTCGGAGCCTATCCCTCCCTCCCCTTCTGCGCCCGTGTTAGTACCCGGCATTGCCTTTACCCCAAAAGGATTTCGCATCGGCTATGGTGCCGGGTACTTCGACAGATTTCTTGCAACCCATAACGGTCGCCGCATTGGGCTGGCTTTTGACTTTCAACTTATCGAAGAATTTCCCGTTTGTGAGCATGATATTCCCGTAGAAATGGTCGTGACCGAAAAACGCGTGATCACCTGCCGCTAGCCCCCCCATTCAAGCCCCGTGTTGAGACAGCGGGGATGCTGTAGACACGACGCTGAAAGCCCCACGCGTGTTTGGAAAGGGCCCTGTCTCCGGAATGCCCACTCTTGCGCTGCGTCCCCCGCGATGTCATTGCGAGAAGCCCCAAAGGGGCGACACGGCAATCCTCTTAAGAATTGGAAGATGCCCCGTCTGGGCACTACGGTGCGCTACGGGGTCGAGGGGATTGCTTCGTCGCATCGAAGACGCCGCTCCTCACAATGACAACGGGGCACGATGTGCGGAAAGATCCTTAGACCAGGCAAGAATGACTCCCAAAACCCCTTTTTAGGTTACCCCCGACGTGACATTGACACCTGTCGGTGGTATGATCATGATAGAAAGGAACTATATGTTGTAAAAAGTGAAGAAAGGGAGACGAAACGCCAAAACTTTAACCCTTCAGTTTTGACGTTCTATACGGGGGATCGGGAAAAGGAGTTGAGCATTCATACTATGTGTCGAGAAGAGAAGGCAACAATTTCCAGCGAGCCGCAAAGCGGTATCCAACGGCTGGAGCGCTTGGCGATTGAGCAATATCGGAAGGAACTCTGCGAAGAACAGGGACGCCCCATCTCCTTTGAAGAGGCAAAAGAACTTTGGGAAAAGCACCGCGCAACCGAATGGCGAGCCAAATGGATGCGCGAGTTTCTCGCGCGACAACGGGAAGAGATTCTAAAACACAAGTGGATCGAGTCCGAAAAAGCCCAACGTGACCTCGGAAGTGAAGCCGTATTTGATTGGATAAACCGTTACGCAGCCAAGTGGCGCGCCGCATACGAGCAGGAACAAGAACAGCGTCTTCGCAGTTCCATCACACCATGGACGTCTTGATTCCCACATAGGAAACCGTATTTACTGCTCAAGCCATATATTCCCAGACTATTATCTCACTTACGTACCGTATCAGAGGGGTGGCTTTTCCCTAGGCAAGAACGGTGCGCCTGCCGTTTGAGTTAGTCATTTCATCAGCCTGCATTGATCCTGCGTATTTCACCATAAAAGGATTTAATTGTGGTATGCTAATGATTTGGAGTGAATACTATGGGAGTGAGCCGTCTACAAGAGCTGTGCAAAAGATACAACATCCGTTTCAAAAAACAACTCGGGCAGAATCTCCTTCTCGATGAGAATATCAACCGTATCATGGTGGATGCCGCCGACTTGTCCAAAGAAGACCATGTTGTTGAAGTAGGCGCCGGGTTAGGGGCTTTAACCGAGCAATTGCAACGCAGGGCGGGGCACGTGCTTGCTGTGGAAATCGATCCCACGTTTATGCCGTGTCTCATAGAACAATTCGGAGAACTGTCCCATGTGAAACTCTTTCGGGGAGACATCCTGAATCATGACCTAGACCGTTTGCTCGAGGAATACTTACCCGGGGCTTCCTCCTACAAGATGGTTTCGAACTTACCTTATTACATTACCACACCGGTTCTGTTCCACTTTTGGGAATCGCCCGTGTTCTTCCAATTGATTGTGGTGATGCTCCAACAAGAAGTCGCAGAACGTATGACGGCATTGCCCGATAGCGCTTCGTACGGCGTACTGAGCGTTGCAACAAGTCTTTACGCTCATGCCGACATTGTCCACCGCGTGCCGCGCACGTGTTTCCGACCTCAACCGGAAGTGGACAGCTGCATCGTCCGGTTGCGCAACCTACCCGGTGGCCGATACAACGATTTGCCGCCGCAATTCGTAATGAAAGTGGTTCGCGCGGCCTTCTCGCATCGGCGCAAGACACTCCGCAACACCTTAACGCGCAGCGGCATTTTTGGCGCACCCCGCCTCGTCGTGGAAGAAGCCGCGGAGGCAGCGCAAATCGACCTCGGCAGAAGGCCACAAACATTACATGTAGATGAATTCGCACGCCTCGCGCAGGAAATCTGGCAGCGGGTCTCCCGGCATACCTCCGTCTCAGAGCAAGCAAACCCCTTTGAGGAATCCCACCCAGCGGCTCTAACGAAAGGCAACGCGGGATGAATGACTCGTCTAACAATCTTCCCAATGTTCTTTTGGGAGACATAGACCCGTGGCTGATTCTCAACCAGTTGCCCAGCGGCGTCGTCGTGCTGGATCAGGATGGCGTTTTGCGCTCGGCGAACACCGCCGCCGCCCGATTTTTAGACGGCGTGATTGAACACTTGACTGTCGGCGTCTCTTGGAAAACTGTTCCTAGTGTGGAACCTCTCATGGCAGTTTTCAACGAAGTAAGAACTACAGGACGGGTATTGCAACGCCGAGAGATTGTATTTGAAATTCCTGAACGAGGCGAGAAATCACTAGGATTGTCCGCTGCTCCTTTAACACAAAATGAAAGCCTATGGGGTGTCATTTTCTTATTTACCGATCTGACGGACGTCCGCAAATCCGAACGAGCGGCCGCACTCACCCGCCAATTGGCAACATTGGGCGAACTGACCGCCGGAGTAGTGCACGAACTTCGAAACCCCATCAGCGTCATCAGCGGCATGGCCGAACTGCTGCTCCGAAAACTGGACTCAAACCACGAATGTCATGAAACCGCTGAGACCATTTTGCGAGAATCCATCGGCTTGGAGCGGGCGATTTCTCAGTTCTTGGCGTTCGCCAAACCTTACGAACCCGAAAAAACTCGGTGCCATCCCGATGACATCGCACGGAGGGCGTTGCAATTCTGCCGACGACGCGCACAACACAAGAACGTGTCTGTGGAGTATCACCCCCAAGCGGAATTGCCCTATCTTTTCGTTGACGCCGACCGCATCGCACAGGCCCTTGGCAACATATTAACAAACGCGGTCGATGCGGTTTCGGAAGGGGGCAACGTACAACTCCGCGCCGCCAAAGAAGACGAACACTTTGTATTCGAAGTACTTGATAATGGTCCCGGTATTCATTTGCGACCCGGGGAAGACCTCTTCACACCGTTTTTCACCCAAAAAGAAGGCGGCACGGGGCTGGGATTGACCATCGCGCATCGCATCGTGACCGCCCATCAGGGTTCTATAACCTACGCCAATCGAAAAGACGGAGGCGCCCGTTTCGAATTACGTTTGCCTTTAGCAGTACCACCCTTTGCTACCGAAACTTTCAACCCATGAGAAGGAGGAACCAAGATGCAGTACGAAATCCTTTATCAACCGTCCTACAGCATAGCCCGAATTCTATTGGACCAGGGCGAATCATTCATGGCGGAATCCGGCGCGATGCTTAGCATGAGTCCCACCATTCGCCTCGAGGCACGGGTCGCGGGCGGGGGAATGCTGGGTGCGGTGAAAAGCGCCCTGGGCGGCGAGTCAATTTTTCGCACAATCTTTACGGCAGAGACCGGCCCCGGGGAACTGCTCCTGGCTCCGTCTTATACAGGAGACATTGCCGCCGTTGTACTGAATAATCAAAAACTGTACGTTCAAAGCGGCTGCTATCTCGCCGGCGATGCTCAACTAAACATGAGCGTCGAAGCCAGTGCGAAAGCCATGTTCAGCGGCGAAGGGCTTTTTCTGCTAACACTTTCAGGATCCGGCTTGCTCTTACTTTCAAGTTTTGGCGCCATCCATTCAAAAACGCTCGCCGATGGAGAGGAATACATAGTGGACACCTCCCACATGGTCGCCTTTGAAAGCACCGTGCAATTTCATATCGAAAAAGCAGCCGGCAAAACCGAAGGGGTCGCTGGACTGCTCAAAGGCATGGTGACGAGCGCATTAAGTGGCGAAGGCCTTGTCTGCCGTTACCGAGGGCCAGGCCAGGTCTATGTTCAAACCCGTAGCCTAAAAAGTTTTGCGCAAATGCTCAAACCCTTCTTGCCCAAACCCTCACACTGATCAGCAGCAGGCAATATTCTTTGGAAAAACTTTCAGGGGGTGCATGGGTATGTATCCCCTAGATGAGTGGGACGAGTCAACAACTCGTCCCTGCATGCGAATACCAAACACAACATGGGTTTATGGAAACATATTTTCCGCATGAGCGGGGCGACCTGCCCCTTTTGATTTCAGTCGCGATCGACGGCTAGAATACCCCATCTGTTCAATTAATCCTCCGCTTGGTCCGTGGGATGTGCGCAATACCATTTTCGTTTAGACACGGCAACGGGGCGCTAAAAATAGATATCCGCTGACCACAAGAAAAGGGATGAGCATTCATGTATTTTCAGGAAGTTATCCAAACACTGAACGAGTTTTGGGAAAAACGCGGCTGTATCCTGTGGCAACCGTACCATACCGAAGTCGGGGCGGGCACATCGAATCCGGCGACGTTCCTGCGAGCGTTGGGTCCCGAGCCATGGTGGGTGGCGTATCCGGAACCGAGCACCAGGCCAACGGACGGTCGGTATGGAGAAAATCCAAATCGTTTGCAGCACTACTATCAGTATCAGGTAATTTTGAAACCATCTCCCCCGAATGTTCAGGACCTGTTCTTGCAATCGTTGGAAGCGCTGGGGTTGGATTTGCGCCAACATGATTTCCGATTTGTGGAGGATAACTGGCAAAGTCCGTCGTTGGGCGCGTGGGGGCTTGGATGGGAAGCGTGGTTGGACGGGATGGAGATTCTCCAGTTCACGTATTTTCAGGAGTGCGGGGGTGCCAAACTGGATGTGCGGGCATGTGAACTCACCTACGGTGTGGAACGTATCGCGATGTATTTGCAGGGCGTTGAAAGTGTTTACGACCTGAAATGGGCGCCCGGCGGCATAACATACGGCGATATATTTCATCGGCAAGAAGTGGAATATTGTAAATACAACTTTGAATTGGCGGATACCGCTAAGTTATTTCAAATATTTGACTTATGGGAGTCTGAAGCGCACCGGTTGTTGGATGCCGGTGTTGTGTTGCCGGCGTATGACCATTGTTTGCGGTTGTCTCATGTATTCAACCTGCTCGATGCACGCGGAGCGTTGTCTGTCACGGAACGGGGCAGGTTTTTGCTTCGGTGTCGCGCAACGGCGGAGCGATGCGCCAAGGCATACCTGCATCAGCGCGAGGAGATGGGCTTTCCCCTGAAACGCTATGCCGTACCCGTTACCGATTTGCCACAAGCCCTGCCAATGGAAGGGAACCAAGGGGAGTTTTCAGATCGGGATGTCTTGTTAATTGAGATTGGTTGTGAGGAGCTGCCACCTGGGGATTTACGTTCCGCGATGGCTCAAATGAACACGCTGGTGCCCCAACTACTTGAGGAATTTGGCTTATCCCATGGGCAGGTCACGGTGTACGGCACTCCACGTAGGTTGGCGGTGCTCGTGGAAGACGTTCCCGCGTGTCAACCGGATACCGTAAAAGAAGTGCGGGGTCCGAAGAAGTCCGCTGCGTTAAATGCCTCAGGCGAATGGAGCATCGCTGCCCGACGTTTTGCCGAGGGCAATGGCGCTACCGTGGCGGATATTTATTTTCGTCAACAAGACAAAAACGAGTATTGTTTCTTGCGTGTGGAGACCAAGGGGAAACATCTGACCGAGTTGGCTTCCGACCTGGTTTCTCGATTGATCCGCGGGATTCAGTTCAACAAGAGCATGGGTTGGGAAGACTCGACGGTGACGTTTTCCCGCCCGATACGTTGGCTTTTGGTTTTGCATGGAAAAACACCGGTGCCTGTCTCATGGGTGTATCGTGACAACCAAGGCGGTGGCGCACCGCGAGTCTTGCATTCCGGCAGGGTAAGTTATGGACATCGACGTCTTTGCCCGGGTGAAGTCATAGTTTCCTCGGCATCGGAATATCTTTCCGTTCTCCGAAAACACATGGTGCTGGCGAGTCGTGAGGAACGTATGAACGCCTTGCAGGAATCGGTGAAACGGTGTTGTGAAGAATTGGGCGTCCAAGCGGAGAAGGACCCGGAACTTCTTGAGGAAGTGTGCGATTTGGTGGAACTGCCGGAAGCGATTTTATGTCGGATACCTGAGGAAGCCCTTGATCTTCCTGAGCCGATCCTGATTACGCCCATGAAAGTCCATCAGCGTTACATCCCTCTTCGCGAAAACGACGGGAAACTCAGCCGCTGGTTTGTCGCTGTCGCAAACGGAAATCACGACAACACAGGAAAAGAATTGATCCGCGCGGGTAACGAGCGTGTCCTGACAGCACGGTTGCGCGATGCCAAGTACTTCTGGGATACCGATACGCGCACGTCCTTGGAAGAGTTTGCCAAGCGGCTTTCGTCGGTCATGTTTCACCAGCAATTGGGGACCGTTGCCGATAAGATAGAGCGGCTGAAGCACCTGTACCGGAAGCTTCGAACCCATTTACCCAACACAGATGAAAAAGAGATGCTGCGTGTGTTGCAGTTGATGAAGGCCGACCTCACCACACAGATGGTCTTTGAATTTGATTCGCTTGAAGGTGTGGTAGGAATGCTATATGCCCAAAAAGAAGGGGTGCCGGAGCCCATTGCGCAGGCGATCTTAGAGCATCGACTTCCGCGCCGGGCAGGCGATGAATTGCCAACCTCGTCGCTGGGCACAGTGGCGGGATTGCTCGATCGGTTCGACACCCTGGCGGGGTACTTCGGTATCGGCGTGCGAGTGAAAGGCACCAGCGACCCGTACGCGCTTCGTCGAAATACGTTGGCAATACTGGCTATCGTCCGGTCTCAAGGGTTGGATATCGATCTGAGCACGTGTTTCCGAGCCGCCATAGAAAATTATGGCCGAGCCGACTGGGATACAGAGTCGGTACTGACGGCATTATTGGGTTTCTTCGCCGACCGTATGGAAGCGCTGGCACGCGAAGAAGGTTATCCTTATGACTATGTTGCGGCGGCATTGGCGGCTCACGGGCATCGTCCGGTAGCGTTTTGGAAATGCCTGGGCTCGCTGCAACAGCTGGACGCGACAGCGGTACAGGAACTAGCCGAACAGGCAAAACGCATGCAGCGCATCGTCAAGGAACCATCACCCAAAGTGGATCCTTCGTTACTAAACGAATACGATAAGACGCTATTTGAGCTGAGTGAGCGAGGATCGGTGCAGGTAAAACGGCTAACCGACGGGTGCGCATTTGATGCTGCGTTGCACACCGTGCTCGAATGGGCACCGATTATCAATACCTATTTTGAAAAAGTACTGGTGAACGAAGAAAACGAAGCGATTCGCCGAAATCGCCACGCGTTGTTGCGCGATACGCTTGCAGCATTGACTTTGCCGGCGGATTTCACGAAAATCGAGAAGAAAGAAGTTTCAGCAGCGTAGGATCTGCTTCTATGTAGGGCGAACAAACTTACCGCTTCCGGTACGCCTATGGAATTCGATTACAACAAAGCTGCAGAACGCTACGATGCGTATCGTAAAGGTGGCGGCCCTTTTCTAAAAACTCTTCATGAATTGGCTTGCCGGTCGAACGCCGCTCACGTGCTGGAACTTGGCGCAGGCACTGGAAATAACACGCAAGCCTTTCTCGATATCTATCCCTGCAAACTTTACGGTTTGGAATTGTCTAGAGCGATGGTCAAACGGGCAGCAGGCAAAGTCCATGCGGCGCATTGGGTGCAAGGCAGAGCCGAACATTTGCCGTTTCGTTCCGCTTCCTTTGATTTTGTTTTTGCTGTGCTGGTACTGCATCACATCCTTGACATTTTTCCTGTCATGCAGGAATGCCGACGGGTGTTGCGCCGCGGCTGTGCGGCGTTTGTCACATCACCGCATGATTTCATTGATCGTCATCCAATGAACCGGTATTTCCCGAGCTTTGCCGCCATTGACAAAGCCCGATTCCATCCCATCGAGAAAATAGAAGAAGCCCTCAAACAAGCCGGATTCACGGAGGTAATTGCGGAGCGTATTATCGGCGAACCGCAACCTCTGGATCATCGTTACTTAGAGAAAGTCAAAGGCCGTTTCTTGTCCACATTCGACCTGTTGCCGCCCGGTGAATTGGAACGCGGTATCGCACATTTACAGGCTGACATTGAGAAATACGGGGTTGTTCCCGTAGATGTGCGCTGGGAGTGCGTGACGGTATGGGGAATGTGCTGATGCGCGATATAACGTCCTCACTTGAGCCATGTCGTCTGGAAAAATTACTTAGGCAACAAGGGACGGAGAGGACACGCCTCGCATTTGGGACGGCGTCGGCAGAAATCTTTACCCGTGAACACGATCAAGCCGTGAAACTCCTTGAAGAGTTCGACCTGGTGGGGTAAATGTCGCTGGAATAGCTCCTGCAATTCGTGATAGGGAGTGTTTTCGGGACAAAGCGCGTGGCGGCTTAGAATACGGCGTGTATAAGCATCTACGACGAATATGGGTTTCTCGCAGGCGTAAAGAAGAATATCGTCGGCTGTTTCCGGACCAATTCCCTTTATTCCCAAGAGTTCTTGACGCAGAACCTCGAGGGGCTCCTTCGCCATTCGAGTCATATCGCCCTGATACGTCTTTTCCAGAAAACTACAAAAGGCACGAAGACGGACTGCCTTAATACGGAAATACCCCGAGGGACGCAGCGCCTCATGGAGGATGTCATCGGGACAGCTGAGGATTCTCCCGGGAAGCAGCAACTGCCGCGCTTTCAGATTGGCAATGGCTTTTTCGACATTGTTCCATGCGGTATTTTGCGTGAGAATGGCGCCCACAGCGATCTCGAACGGTGTATCTCCCGGCCACCATCCCGTAGGACCGTAGTGCGAGAACAGATAACGATAAATGGTCAAAAGTGTTTTACGGAGAGGGCGTGCGTCCGCAGACATCAGGGGGCTTTCTGTACCACAACAGCTGCGTGCAACCCTTCACCAATTTCGTTGGCAAGGTTGCCAAGATTAACAGCAAATTCGAGGTATCCGGCACTTTGGATGAGAGCAAGACGTGTCCCTTTTTCCACAGCTCCATAGGTGGCGACAAAAGGAACTACGAATTCCGCTTTGCCCAACGTCACTTGGAGTTTGTCGCCCTCGTTCACGCCTAGCGCCGCAACGTTTTCTTGGGGGATATTGGTAATCATGTTCCCGTAAGAATCGACGCGGATCACCACACCCGTGGTTTTCCCGTTGTCAACAGCGCTCACGGGGATATCGAGGCGCACCATGCTGGCGAGGGGTTCGCCGACCTTCTCAATCGGCACACCAGATGCTAGATTGGCGGCTAACGGACCAAAGATATCTCTCCCATGAAATGTGTTGGAAGGAATGGTTGCCCGCCAAAGAGCGCGATTATTTCCTTCAAACAGAGCCGCCACCCCGAGTTTGTCGGCGACCAGCGTGAGAAGGCCGTTGTCGGGCGCCACGAATAGATGCCCTGATTTTGTGCGCAACACAACCACGCGGCGTTCCGTACCAACCCCAGGGTCAACAACGCAACAGAACGTCGTCCCTGGGGGATATGTGGGACACGCTTCAGCTAAACAAAACGCCCCCGCTAACACGTCAAACTCCGGAACGCTGTTGGTAATGGCGTCTACCTTGGCATTGGGAAAGGTGCTATAAATGGCGCCCTTAATAGCGCCTACATAGACGGAATCGGCACCATAATCCGTCACAAGAATCACCATACCATTGGCTGGAACGGGCTCGGGGGGCGCATTGTCCTGAGCAGTTGCCGACAGCGATGGTACAAGCGCCATAAATAAAGAAAGAAAAACTAGATATCGCACGGGGAAGGCTCCTTCATTCCGGGATTACTAGAAATATTGTTCCTTTACAGTATACATCCATTTAAGGAATACATACAAAACGTTGGATAAGCCCTGTGCCTGCATAAGTTCATAAACCTGCCGCACTCCACCGAGAAAGTAGGGCATGCTTATACCCCGCCCGGTCATTGCGAGGAGCCCCGCAGGGGCGACGTGGCAATCCCCTCGGGTAGTCGAAGATGACAACAGTAGTTAGCGCAGGGAGCGTACCTACCTCACGTGACGTCTGCCGTGTCATCGGCATGTTGAAAATCCGGGGGCGATCTCCTCCCCGCTTGTAAATAGCCCCTCCTGCGGAAAAAGGCGATACGGACTCTTGATTACGGTAAAACAAACGTCCCCGTCCGTAACAAACGAAAGGGGACGTTGTTAAAACTCTTATCTTGCCTGCAGTTTCTTCGCCGTAGCAATGGAACCAATTTTGAGATCGGTTCCCAGTTTATAGTTCATGATGTTACTCTTCTTACCGGTCTGTTTTTCCCGCATCGCGATCCAGCGGTTCATGCGTTCGCGCAACATCGCCACAATTTTAGGTTCCTTATCAGCGAGGTTGACAGACTCTTCCGGGTCTTCCACCAGATTATAGAGCTCCACCGGGGGCTTATTGTGGAAATCTGGTTCCAACGCTTCCCAGAATTTCCAAATCGGTGTCCGCCAACCTTGTTTTCGCATCCAGGTGCACTCACTGATGTAAAACTCCGAACGCGGGCTGTTATCGGTATCCGTAAAATAAGGCACTAGCGAGACACCGTCGAATTTTAAGCCCTTGGTCTCTTTGGTCAATCCACAGACATCGAGTATTGTCGGCAACAGGTCCTCATGAAGCGTATAAGCCTTCGCCCGTACCCCTTGGGGCACATGTCCGGGCCAATAGTAGATGAGCGGCACGACCAATGTGGGCTCATATAGTCCGTGGTGGTCGAAATAGATCTCATGATCGTACAAGGTTTCGCCATGGTCGCCCGTGATAACGATCAAGGTGTCTTCCATAATCCCTAATTCTTCCACGCGGGTGATCAGGCGTTGGATACACGCATCCATGTAAGCCAACTCCCCGTCATACTGAGCAATGACGTAGTCTTTATCGGTGATTCCCGGCGGCATCCAGGACTTCAAGAATTCTGCAAACGGCTTAAAGTCAAATACCGGTTTCATGCTCTTGTTTTTCTTGTCACACGGGTCTTTCGAATAAAACATCGTATCGAAAGGCGGCGGTGGCAAATACGGTGCGTGCGGGTCCATGTGTCTAAGAAATAGCAAGAACGGTTTTTTGGATTTTGCCAATCGCTCCAGCTCGGGGATCGTCACAGCGTTGAGATTTTCCGCTTTTCGCGCCGGACGATCTTCCCAGGAAACCCATCCCTCAAAGTTAAGGTAATTGTTAAACCCGCGGTAAAAGTTACCATCAAATCCCACGCAGGTTGTATTGTAGCCGAGTTTACGCAGCACTTCCGGCATGAGATGAAGGTCTTTGGGCAGTGGTCCCAGGGGACGCAAAGAAGGCATTTGCGTATTGATGACGTCTGCGCCCGAAAGAATGCTGGAATACGCCGGTGTCGTCGGAATATACGCGCTGAAGGCATTCTCAAATAAGGTTCCTTTTGCCGCCAACCGATCCATGTGAGGCGTAGTCAACCGAGGATACCCATAACAACTCATATGGTCGCGGCGAATGCTGTCAATTGCAAAAATAAGAATGTTAGGAAATCGCTTGGACATGTCTTTCTCCTTCCAGTATGCATTTTTTTATATTGATAGTTTCTCCTGTTATCATCGGGCACCGCAGTGCTTCAGGCATGCATTGAGATACCCATAGGATTCGGCGGCGATGATAGCACAACGGGCGAGATCGTATCCCCCGGCGCCAATGACTTCGAGATTGACAGGCCCATTGTATCCCGCTTCAACAAGCACCTTGCAGTAACCGTAGAGGTCAATATCACCTCGGCCACATGCCTGCAGCTCGGGCGCTCCCGGAGAGGGTCCCGGCCCTTTGCAGTCACGGATGTGCACATGTTTCACGCGAGACACCACTTGTCGAAGCGCGTCTTTCGGCACTTCACCGCCGCGGTGGATGTGACTCGGGTCCATATCGATCCCGAACGCGGGCGAAGGGATCTGTGCCATGGCTTCAAGGGTTGTCGGCGTATTCCAAATGGCTGCCCCAACATGCGCCTTGACGCAAAGCGTTACCCCAAACGGTTCCGCCTTTTCCGCCATGGCTGCCATCTTCTCGATAACCCGTTTCAGATCATCGGGGTTGTCTTTGGAACCTCCAGGACCGATGTTTACTATGGGAATGCCTATCTCGGCGCCCGCTTCAAACGCTTTCATCAAGCGGTCCTCATCGAGTGCGGCTTCCTCCATCGCCGTCAGCGGCAATTGGAATTCCTCCACGATCGATTTAATCTCTGTTTTCTGTTTTTTCCACTCATCCAAGCACAAATGTTCACACATCCCCTTAATGGCTGAGATTTCCGCAGCATCATAGCCTGCCCATTTGATGTGTTGCATCGCGGTGCGAAAATCGTGACTAGCAAAAAGTACTGTATTTACTCCCAGTTTCATCATCGTGACCTCACTTTCCTCGTATCGGCGGTTCGTATCTGTCGACCGTACATTTCGCCGTATGTAGCGCCTTGAGAATTAGCGAATCTCCACAATTTTCTTCTTTTCCCAAGACTCGATTGCCGCTTCAATAATCTGTTGCGCTTTGTAAGCGTCCCAACCGGAGCCGTCAATCTCTTCCGGTTTCACGTTCTTGGCATTTTGCTCCAGCCATACATGGATTCGGTCGGCAAAGGTCTCGCCGAAATTTGTCATACCTCCCAGATGATGGTAATGCTCTGTCTCGGTATTCTTGCGACTGTAGAAATACAATTCTTCGCATGCTTCGAGAATGACGAAACGCCCCAAACTACCGGTTACTTCGCAAGATTCCAGCCCAAAACCACCGCCTGCATCGTAACTGCCGCACAGATGTCCCAAGATGCCGTTCTTGAAAAACATATTGACTTGGACATTTGACCAGCACACGCGGCGTTTGCCGTCCATCGTTAAGCCCCGTTTGAAAAACGCCTGAACCGCCTTGACATCCCCGCAGAAATAACGCATGACATCAATCGAGTGCGGATGCAGTGCGCGAATATGAAAATGGGGTGAGGTTTCATTGGGGTTATTGATCCACATCCGCATGTTGATCATATTGAGTTCACCGAGGCGCCCTTCGTTGATCCATTGTTTTGCGCGGCGTGCTGCCGGCGTAAACCGATGATTCAAATTGATCGCATAACGCAGGTTCTTTTTCTTGGCGAGCGCCACCATCTTTTTCGCTTTGTCAAGCTCATTGGAAATGGGTTTCTCTCCCAGCACAGGGATGCCCGCACCAAGCAGTTCCATTGTGGGGGTATAATGGTCGCCACCATTTTCCTTACCAGCGGTACACATACTCGCGCAGTCAATCTGAATGCCGCTCTTAAGCATGTCTTTGACGGTGTAAAAAGCGGGACAGTTATACGCTGCCGCTGCCCGGTCGGCGCGTTCTTTGATAATATCGCATACCGCGACGATCTCCGCTAACGGATCGTTCATGTAACAGCGCGCATGAACATTCCCGATGCCACCCATACCTACAATCGCTACTCGCAATGCCATATGTTGCCCTTTCTTTAGCTACTTTTGCCCACGTTTCAATCCATCATTCAAACACCATCCCCTTTGGAAATCAACCCGGGCCTATGGAGGGGGAGCCTCATTGTATCGAAACGGACATCCAAAAGGAAATCATATATATTTGCCCTATACCTTTGGTATTTCTTGACCATTTGGAATTGAAGAGAGAGTTGTGATGCTATGCGGGGAAACTTCATGAAGAAGATAGATGCCCCCCTTGCAACCCTCCGCATGCGGGGGATGGACGGATCGCCTATCTCGCCCCGCGCAATCGCCACATTATCCCCGCGCGTGCGGGGGAGACAGGGGGGGCTGAACCGTCTGACGACGGCGTCGTAGGGCGAGGCATGCCTCGCCCGTCTCATCCTCGTATTTGTGGTTGTCATTGCGAGGAGCGGAGTCCCCGACGCGACGAAGCAATCCCCTCAACCGCGTAGCGCAAGAGGCCCCAGGGCATGGTCGTCTCCGGATTCCCGAGGGGTTTGCCACGTCGCCCTTTCAGGGCTCCTCGCAATGACAACCGGGGAGACATAGCGCAAGACGACAACGGGTAAAGCAGAGCCCGGGGCTATTTCCAATTTCTCAGGGGATTGCCACGTCGTGCCTGCCGGCCTCCTCGCGGTGACAAGCGAGCATATATGCCCAGGTCTACCCCCTCGATGCAATGCGATACGTTCGTGAACTTATGTTTCGTATTTCCCCAATCTCATAGCAACCAAACGACTCGCCTGATTACCTATGCTACTTTTCACCAGATACGTGTCGGATCAAAATGTGCGCTATCTATTCTTTCGACGTGGGACCGGATGTGCTTGGAAATCTGTGCGCAAGATAGTAAAAATAACGAACCCGGTGAAACAGACACTTGAAAATGACATAACGTCCCCCCGTGCCATTTAGAAACCAACGGAAAGGGAACAGGGCGGCATTTACAATGCCCAGTGTCTGTCCTCGGGTTCCACTATTTTTTCTTGATGTTGGATATAGTGCAGCGGATCGGTAATGGGAGTGGCAGCTTGTATGGGGCTCGCTTCTTCAAACCCAAACAACGTCACATAATCCTTGTGAAACCCGTCACATATGTCTCGGGCGGCGCATTTTTGGCAGGGCGCCCCGTGAACATACTGCAGATCGGTCTTTACCCGGATTTTTGCCTCCCGTCGCAAAAGAGTCTCTTTACCTACGAGGGCCTGTGTCAATCGGGCAATGCGTCTCTGAAGGTAGTATTTACCTTTTTCTACAACAGAGTTTTGCTCGTAACGTTGCCGACTCTTCCGATAATCACCGCATGCAAAGGCTCGCGCCCAAGGACCCAATCGAAACGGCGGCGATATATGACCTTCGCGGGTCATTTGGGGCCCCATCATGGTCCACAACCAGCTTTCGAGGTCCCACTCGTGCGTATCGTAGGACAACTGCTGCCAGTTATAAACATTCTTGCGGTGGCGTTCTTCCACCATGCACAGCGGCAAATATCGCACGTTGGCTTCGATCCCATGGGATTCTAACAGATCGACGGCTTCAGTCAGCTGCGGCTTTATTACTCTATAGCGCTCGACACCCTGGGGGGTGACTTTCCCTGTCTGGTCTCGGAATGGATTGAAATGGATAAAGTTGACCACACGTGCTCCATGGTCGATTGCATGTTGGGCGATCTCCGGTAGGATAGGAATAACAGGCTTCGACATGGTGCAATTGTATCGGAACGGGATGCCCACTTCGCGCATTCCGTCAATGGCGGCAGCAATTTTTTCGTAGGCGCCTTTTTTACAAACTACCTCATCGTGAATCTCGCGAAGCCCATGCAAGCTTACCAAGAAATCTCGGATGCCCGCTTCCTTATATTTTTCCAAAACTCCCGGTTTTGCCAGCGCGATGCCGTTTGTGATCAGCGTGGGATATAAACCAATTTCCCGACAATAGTGAACAAGGTCTAAGATGCCGGGGAAAATGGTGGGTTCGCCCCCTTGTATGTCAATGGATGTGTTGTCGTAAAAGGTTCGAAGAACATGACAGATAGCTTTGGCTTTCTCGAGTGTCATGAAGGCATGTTCGGGGCTGTGCGGATTGGATATCGCATCAATGAAATAACAGAACCAGCACCGCTGATTGCAAGTCTGGCCTAACCACATGACCGCCCTTTTTGTAATCACACGTTTTCGTGTTACTAAACGTTCGGGGTCTTTATTGAAAAGAACGGGCGCTGCGGCTTGATTTTGGTGTGTCATGTGTTTGAACCAATCCTGATGCCGTTTTATGCGTGAATGCTTGAAATTAACGATACCTAATTATACCCTTTTCGATTCTTGTAAACGAACTGTGTCAAGGCGTTCATTCCTGTAATGTGATAGGATTGCGTTTCGATTGTTGTTAAGTTCTAAACTACGAAACTCCTGGGATAGTGTCTACAATGACAGACAAGACTTCGAAAAAAACATTTGCCGCATTTTGGGCGTTAATTCTTTCCATCTTCGGCTGGGGCTCGGCGCCCGTGTTCATCCGGTGGCTCGGTGATGCGTATGACCCATACTCACAAGCATTTATACGCTACGCGAGCGCGGCTGTGGTGCTGACCGTAATCTGTTCAGTGGGATACCGTCAGGAGTTTCTTAAGATTTTACGGAACCCCCGGGGCGTATGGGGAATTGCGTTGATTACAATGTTCTTGCAGACGTTTTGGACCTTGGGCTGTTTAAAAACATCCTCAGCAACGGTGGCGCAACTCATAAGCAAATTGAGTATCGTACTTGTTATCCCAATGGGATATGTCATGTTTCGAGAGGAACGAACCGTCATCAAGAATCCCTCTTATCTCTTCGGCACGTTGCTTAGCCTGGTAGGACTTGCCGCGGTGGTAAGCCGTGACGGTGACCTCCTCACGTTCCAGTTTGACATGGGTACGGGGTACTTGATACTGGCTGCTATTTTGTGGGCGGTCTATACCGTCTGGGCACGACACATCGCATTAGGTGTTCATCCGTTGCCTATGTTCACGGTTATGGCTATTTTCGTGACGGTCGGGCTGGGCGTAGTAAGCCTGCTTATGGGTAGTCCGAAGACACTTATCTCCGCCGGCGCCCCCACTGCCGGTTTGGCGTTTGTGTCGGGCATGTTTCCAATTGCGCTTGCCCATCCCTGCTTTCATTATGCCCAACGTCATTTAGGGTCAGCGTTTTGTTCCAGCATGAACCTTATCAACCCTCTAGCGACGTTCTTGTTTTCTTTGGTGATTCTGCCGAATGAGAAATTACTCTTGCACCAATGGGTGGGGGCAGCCCTGTTGTTGGGAGGCACATTCCTGGTGGCGCGCGCCTCACACGGGCTGACAGAAGAGAATCCCATATCCCTGGAAAATAGAGGAAAGACGTAAGCAGAAGACCGATTTGGATAGCCTCTTCGCTATAAGCAAAAGGCTTGCACGCCCATTTTCCCCGAGAATAACCGTCAGCCTCTAATCTACGAAATCAAAATGATCCGCCGCAGCGCAGACGACCAGCACTGTACAACGACCTACCTATCCACGGTAAATTGATAGATGACAATAAGTTGAGCGGCAGATACAAAATTCGGAAGCTCCGAGATCTTTTGTGGTTTGCAAGCGCTGACATTCTGTGGTAAACTTTGAGAATTGGGCGTCATGCACATGAGAGTGGGTAAATGCCCACTCTTTTTGTTATAGTGCGCAGATGTCGTCACACGGCATGGCGGTTTTGCATAGACCAAAAACCGCAGCCGGGCAGACTGACGCGAAAGGAAGCGGACGCGAATGGACGAGATGGCGCTTCGGGTTTGGAACGAGATAGAGCCTCACATCACGGAGCTGGGATGCGAGCTGATTGAGGTGTTGCTCGGCAGATCGGGAAGGCGCTGTGTCCTTCGCATCTTTGTGGATAAGCCGGGCGGTGTGACCGTAGATGATTGCGCCGCGGTTTCTCAAGTGCTGAGCCCGGTGTTGGATGCGACGGACTTGTTTAGTGCCAGTTACGTTCTGGAGGTATCGTCGCCGGGATTCGACCGGCCGTTAAGGCGCCCAAAAGACTTCGAGCGCTTTGTTGGCCAGCTTGTCCGCGTGAAGTCTGTGGCACCGGTTCAAGGCGTTCGGAACTTTCGCGGCGAGCTGAAGAGCTACCGTGATGGTTGGATCGTGCTCGATTGCGACGGTTCAGAATATGAGATTCACCTCGAAAACATAGAGCGAGCGAATTTAGTCCGATAGGTTTAAGGATAAATAGGGAGTAACGCGTGGACGTCAACTTACAGCTGGTTCTCCAACAATTGCAAGCGGAGAAAAGCATCGATCGGGATGCGCTCTTAGAAGCCATTCGTAGTGCGATCGAGAGCGCTGCGCGTAGGAGTTTTCCGCCTTCGGCAGATATCCGCGCGGAGTTGGATCCTAATACGCTGAATTATAAGATTTTCCAGGTGCGTCAAGTGGCAGACCCCGTATCCGATCCGGTCACGGAGATTTCGTTAGAAGAGGCACGCCAGTTAAACCCGGACGCACAGGTGGGTGACCGGTTAAAAGTGCCCACAGAACCGCGAGACTTTGGGCGGATAGCCGCGCAGACGGCCAAACAAGTCATTATCCAGCGCATCAAGGATGCAGAGCGCGAAAACGTATACGAAGAGTTTAAGAAACGCGAAGGGGAATTGATTACCGGAGTGGTCAAGCGTGTTGCTCATGGAAACATCATCGTTTCCTTGGGAAAAGCGGAGGCGATCGTGCCACACCGGGAACAAAACCCACGCGAATCGTTCAAACCGGGAGACCGTATCCAGGCGTATCTTTTGGAAGTGGAAAAGACCCCGAAAGGACCACAAATTATTCTTTCGCGCGCATCAGCGGAACTGGTGCGGCTTTTGTTCGATTTGGAGGTGCCTGAGATTTATGATGGCACGGTTGTCATTAAGTCGATTGCACGTGAGGCAGGCAGCCGCACGAAAATTGCCGTGGCTTCCAATGACCCCAATGTGGACCCAGTGGGCGCTTGCGTGGGCATGAAGGGCGCGCGGGTACGTGCCGTGGTAGAGGAGCTCAACGGAGAAAAAATCGACATTGTCCGCTGGAGCGACGATCCGGTCGAGATGTGTGCCAATGCTTTGAACCCTGCGGATATTGTGCAGATCAACGTGGATGAAGCCACACGTACTATTTCGGTAGTAGTGCCTCACGACCAGTTGTCTCTCGCTATTGGGAAGCGGGGACAGAATGCCCGACTTGCTTCAAAACTGATGGGTTGGAATATCGATATTCGAGGCGATACCACTCCAGAGGGGCGCGAAGCTCCAGAAGAAGCCACGCCCGACGAATCTTCCGCATCAGACCCAACGGAATCATTGCAGGAAGTCGCGGATGCTGAATCGCAGCCGGGCGCTCGTGAACCGGAAAAGGAGTCGGACGCGGGCGCGTAGCAAACGTGTTTATGTCTTTCCCACCTGTGGAAATGATAATGAATCTTTATCAGTGATATACTAGTATTGCCAGTTGTTGCTTGAGGGATAGAGAGGAGTTCGAGAACGTATGCAGACGGTCGCCAGCATAGCCAAGCGGCTTGATATGACCGCAGAAGAAGCGGTTGAAAAGCTTCGCTATATGCTGTTTGACGTGGAAGGCGTCGATTCGGTGATCACCGATGAGCAGATCGATCTGCTTATTGATGTGGACGAAAATCCCTCAAAAGCTGACGAGGTGCGCGCGGCAAAGTTAAAAGAAGCCGAGCAAAAGCAGAAACGCGCAGAACGGCTGAAAAGCGCGGTGAAAAAAGCCGCAGCGGGGCGTCGGAAGAAAACCGTCAAAGCAGAAGAAGAAAAAACCGCTAAAAAGACTGCAACACCAAAGGAGGCTCCTGCGAAGCCTAAACGTACGGCGCGAAGGAAAAAAGCCGCGGAGCCTATCACCGAAGAACCTGCGGTTCAGCAAGCAACTGAAACCGCTCCGTCTCCTCCCCCAACCTCTGTAGCCGAGATCTTACCGGCAGAAAGGCCTGCGCCCGAACCGGAACAACCGGTGGAAGAAAAGGCTACCGAACAAAAGGTTGAACCACCAAAAGAGACGAAGGTGCCCGCAGAGGCCGAGAAGAAGCCCACACCTACACCGCCGGCACAGAAACCAAAGAAACCCGCAGAACCGCAAAAGCCGAAAGCGCCTCCGATAGCCATCGGTATTGCTGCGGGGGATCGGGAGCCTGCGGTTCGCCTTGTCCGTGCGGACGGCACGCTTGTAACTACCCCGGATGAAGTTATTGTGGACGAGAAGCCTCTGACGGTTGAAAAAGAGGAAGAAGAGGTTTCTCGTATTCTTGTCGAGGCGGAGTTACGCCAAGAGGAAGAAGAAAAACGCAAAGCACGACTTGCCGCGAAACCTCTTGCCAAGCCCGACCCGGCTGTTGTAGCTGAAGTCAAACGAAAAGCCGCCGAACGCGAGCAGAAGCTTAAAGCCGCGAAGGCGGCAAAAAACGCCACGGCTCAAAAACCCGGTGTCGGCAAAACGGCGCGCAAACGCCAAAAGAAAGCAGAAAAGGCTCGACAGGAGGAAGCTCTTCGCCGTGAAGCGGCAGCGACGGTACGAAGTATTCAAGGGTCTTTGGGACCCACGGGCATACGGCGCAGAAGAAAACATTATGGACGCGGTGGCGAGGATGAAGGCGTCGAAGAAATTGACGTGAATGCACCGATCCCGCTGGAAATTGAAGAAGGTATGACGGTAGAACAACTTGCATTGGCCATGGATGTGCCCGTTAACGACATTATTTTAAGTTTGATGGACTTGGAAATCCTCGCCACCAAGAATTCCACGTTGTCCGTCGATGTGATTCGCAAGATTGCCGAACAGTTCGGCTATGAACCGCAACTGGCAATACCCGAAGAAGACGAAGTGTTGGCTGAGGAGCCCGATGATCCCGCCGACCTACAGCCACGTGCGCCGGTAGTGACGGTTATGGGGCATGTCGACCATGGGAAGACCACCTTGCTAGACCGTATCCGCAAATCCAATGTTGCGGCGGGAGAAGTGGGCGGCATCACACAACATATTGCCGCGTACGATGTCCAAGTGGGCTCGAACCGTGTGGTGTTCTTAGACACGCCCGGGCACGAAGCATTTACTGAGATGCGCGCACGTGGTGCAAAAGTGACGGACATTGTCATTCTCGTCGTGGCGGCGGACGATGGCGTTATGCCGCAAACCGTCGAAGCCATTGACCATGCTCGTGCTGCAGAGGTTCCCATCGTCGTTGCAATAAACAAGATAGATAAGCCCGGGGCACAGCCCGACCGAATCCGCCAGGAACTCGTGAAATACGATCTAGTCAGTGAGGAATGGGGCGGGAAGACCATCATGAAAAACATCTCCGCGAAAACCGGCGAAGGTGTAGACGAATTGATGGAACTTCTCGTGCTCCAGGCGGAACTCATGGAACTCAAAGCCAATCCGAAAAAACGCGCCCGAGGAACCGTGATCGAGTCCGAGATCTCGCGAGGGCAGGGACCGGTGGCATGGGTGCTGATTCAGTCGGGTACGTTACGCGAGGGCGATGTGTTTTTGGCAGGACGCACTTCCGGTCGGGTACGGTCAATGCTCAACTCGCGAGGCGCCCGAATTCGCGAAGCAGGTCCGTCTACGCCGGTCTTAATTATGGGGTTCAGTGAACCCCCCGATGCCGGCGACACCTTTGTCGTCGTTGAAGATGAACGCCTCGCTCGGTCAATCGCCGAGAAACGCGCAGCAATTGCCAAACAAAAAGAAGGACAAGCACGACGCCATATCTCCCTGGAAGATTTCCATGCCCGAGTGATGGCGGGAGAGAAACCGGAGCTTCACATGATTATTAAGGCGGATGTGCAGGGCTCCGTTGACGTGTTGCAATCCAGTATTATGAAATTGGCGGGCGACCAAGTCCGTATTCACATTGTGCACTCCGGCGTGGGCGGCATCAACGAATCGGACGTCATGCTGGCAAGTGCGAGCGATGCCGTCATCATAGGATTCCATGTCACGGCGAATATGAGGGCACAAAAGCGCGCCGAAGAAGAAGGTGTTGATATTCGCACTTATCAAATCATTTACGAAGCGCTCGAAGACATCCGGTTAGCACTCGAAGGCATGCTCGCCCCCGAAACGAAAGAGGTGATTACCGGACATGCTGAGATCCGGAAGGTGTTCCGGTCTTCGGCGCTAGGTAATATCGCCGGCTGTGCCGTGTTAGACGGTGAAATAACCCGCGGCTCATTGGCACGCGTTGTGCGAGACGACGTTGTGGTTTATCAAGGACGAATTGCTTCGTTGCGCCGCGAGAAAGACGATGCCCGATCTGTTTCGGCGGGATTTGAGTGCGGTATCAAACTGGAGAATTTCGAGGATATTAAAGTTCACGACATTATTGAGACATATCGACTCGAGACGATCGCAAAGACGTTAGCCTAAAGTTTGTAACAAACCTGGTTTGTTACAAAAAAGATAATGCTATCGAGGGCGCTGCTTCGGGGGCGGCAAACTCCGACACGACAGCAGGATTCGACACGTGACTATCGGTGTGCTCCACATTGAATTACTCATCCCGGGCTCACATTCGTTGAAAGAGAAACGCCGCGTCGTGAAGAGCCTAAAACAGCAGATCCACAATCGCTATAACTGTTCCGTGGCGGAGATTGGCGAAAAGGATCTCTGGGCGCGTGCGACACTTGCCGCCTGTGTTATCGGAGATGACACGCGGTTTGTCAATGCGCAACTAAATGAAATTGCCCGGTTTGCCGCACAAAAGAACGGCGCTGAACTGCTGGATTACCACATCGAAATGCTTTGAGGATGTAACCATGAAACAAGAAGGCCGTGGCAAACGGGTTGCCGAAGAAATACGGAAGAAGATTGCCGACCTCCTTTTGAACGGCGTCAAAGATCCGCGTATCGGATTCGTATCTGTTATGGAGGTCCGAATGTCGCCGGATCTGCGTTACGCCACGGTCTACGTGAGCCTGTATGGTTCCGAAAAAGAACGAAAGAGTTCGTTGATCGGGCTGCAACAGTGCGCTGGCTGGATTCGGCGAGAAATTGCACGGAGTATCCGGCTCCGTTATGTGCCCGAAATACGTTTTGAAGCGGACACAACCCTTGATAAAGCATTTCGCCTGGAAGAGGTTTTTAAGGAAATTCGTGCGGAACAAGACGATCAAAAACAATCCGATTCAAGCGACCAAGAACGTTGATTTGCGCGAGATTGTTGCCAAATTACGCGCAGCAAGTTCAGTCGCCATCGCTACCCATGTGTCACCCGACGGGGACGCGGTGGGAAGCATGCTTGCTGCGGCGAATTTGCTTCAAAAGATGGGGGTCCCATGCACCTGTCTATTGGAAAACCCCACCGCTCATGCCTATTCCTGGTTACCGGGATCCAAATCTATCGTGTCTCCAAATGAGATCCCTGCTTATCCGGATTTGATCTTGCTGCTCGACGCACCAAGGAGAGACCGACTGGGTCTCGTCCAGGATGTGCTTCCGCAAGACGCCACGTTGGTCGTACTCGACCACCATGTAGACGACAACCCCGATGGCGATATGCGGCTTGTTGACGCGTCCTATGCGGCAACCGGAGAAATAGTCGCTGAGCTTTTCGATGTCGCCCGTGTCCCGCTCGATGCAGAGGCGGCGTTGTGCTTGTATGTGGCGATCGCCACCGACACCGGCGGGTTCCGGTATGCATCCACAACGGCGCGCTCTCACCGGCTTGCTGCGCGGATGATCGAACACGGCGTCAACGCGGCGGAGATTTCACAACGATGTTTTGATGCAATGTCACAGGCCAAATTCAGTTTGATGGCGCGCATTCTCAGCCGCATGCAATTCTTGGAGAATACGCGGCTTGCGTACTCAGAAGTCTATCCTTCCGATTTAGAAGAGACCGGAGCGGGTGCAGAAGACATCAATAATCTCATCAACCTAGGACGAAATGTGGAAGGGGTACAAGTTGCCATTCTTTTCCGTGGACTGCCCGATGGAACGACAAAAATCAGTGTTCGAGCAGCCCCTGAATTTAACGCGTTACGTCTCATCGTGCCTTTCGGCGGCGGCGGACACGTAGGGGCTGCGGGTGCAACCCTCGCCATGCCTTTGGAACAGGCTCGAGATGCCGTGTTGGACGTTGCCCGCCGCCTGCTGGAGAATTCCCGATGAACGGTGTCTTGCTTGTAGATAAACCCCAAGGTTTGACCTCGCATGATGTAGTAGACCGAATCCGGCGTGTGGTTGGAATACGACGGGTCGGCCACACGGGTACGCTGGACCCGTCCGCAACCGGTCTGCTGATTCTCTGTTTGGGAAACGCCACGCGCCTGTCGGAATTTCTGACGTCGTTGGACAAGGTCTACGAAGGCAACATGCGATTCGGTATCACCACAACTTCGTATGACATGGAAGGAGAGGTGGTTGCGGTGCGTCCTGTGCCGGAATTACATTTGGCACAAATACAGCACCTGTTCAACAAATTTACTGGAAACATTCAGCAGATGCCGCCCATGGTCAGCGCTGTCAAGGTCAAAGGGCAGCGGCTTTATAAACTGGCGCGTAAAGGAGAGACCGTAGAACGTCAGCCTCGCGCCATTACCGTTCATGAATTTCTCGTGCGAGACTATCAGCCACCCGATGTGGAGTTTGTGTTGCGGTGCAGCAGCGGCACGTATGCGCGCGCCTTGTGTCACGAAGTGGGAGAGTTGGCGGGATGCGGTGCAGCGTTGGTATCACTTCGGCGAACATGGGTTGGAAAACATGGTGTACACGAAGCCGCGCCTTTGGATGAGTTGACTTCCGCGGATGCCGTAAGGGAGCGGTTACTTCCCATGGAAAAGGCGCTCGATTTACCAGAGGTGGTTGTGTGCGCAAAGGCAGCGCTAAATACACTCTCGGGCGGCGTCATTGAACGAAGTCATTTGAAGTTTGAGTGCCCTGTGGTCGAGGGTTGGGTACAAATCAAGAACGAGCGAGGGGAATTGATCGCGTTAGGTGAGGTGCAACCAGGTCGGCGCATTCAACCGAGACGCGTGCTCGCGGTTCAATCTTCGTGACGTCATGCTCGTGGTTAATAACATATTCACTGAGACGCCGCGGTTGCCGCATGTCGTCATGACCATCGGGAGTTTTGACGGGGTACACCTGGGACACCAAGCGATTCTTCGTCAAGTAGTGCAAGATGCGCGCCGAATCAATGGGACAGCCGCCGTCCTCACATTTCGTCCTCACCCTCGAGAATTCTTTATGCCCAACCACACCCCCAACTTATTGACTACAGAAAAACAGAAAATCGCCTTGCTGGAGCACCTTGGCTTGGACGCAGTTTTTTTCTTTCCCTTTAATGCCGAAACGGCAAGTCTCGAGCCGAAAGATTTTGTCGAAAAGGTCCTTTTGGGTAAATGTGGCGTGCGGGAGCTTGTTGTGGGGCATGATTTCCGGTTTGGACGTGCCGCGCGGGGCGACTTCGACCTGCTGGAGAACATGGCTCCTCGCTTCGGTTTCAAAGTTTCTCAGATGGCACCTCTCCTCATACAAGGCGAACGCGTGAGCAGCACAGCGATCCGAGAGCGCATTCTCGAGGGCGACCTGGAACAAGCGGAACTATTTCTTGGCAGAAAATTTGCCCTGCATGGGCGCATCGAGCAAGGCCGCGGCATCGGCAAAACTCTGGGATTTCCCACGGCAAACGTTATCTCCCCACGGAGCATCATTCCCGCACACGGCGTCTATGCGGCGGAAGCACTACTGGATGGGATGTCCTACCCTGCCGCTATCAACATCGGCATTGCCCCTACGATTCGTCAAGACAACGTCGTTGTGGAGGCACACCTGATAAACTTCAGCGGGGATATCTCAGGAAAAGAGATGGAGCTGATTTTTCATCACAGACTGCGCCCCGAAAGAAAGTTTCCCTCCCGTGAGGATTTGGTTGAACAGATTCGGAAAGATGTTCAAACAATCACCGAATACTTTGCAAGACTTCGGAAATAGGTCGTAATCCGTTGCGTAATTAGACGAGCCTTGCCGCTATTTACCCCCCAAGGAACGATAAAAGACCAAGCATGTGCCGACGAGATCCCAAGTAGATGCAATAAGGTCTCGCGCCCGTTCAGGTCAGATAGACAGCCCAGCACCCCACGTGACACGCACATCCACAGACGATACGTCAGCCTTGACGGGCACAACGCGGGGCAGTCATCCTTGCCTCCAATGCAACAACTTTCCCAGGTACTTGCGGTGGACCCGGACCTCGCCCAGCATCCTCTTGCACTACGCCCCGCACTGTCATTGCGAGGTATGCCGTCACGCACGATGTCCCCTTACGCTACGTATCCAGGTTGTCATTGCGAGGAGCCCCGAAGGGGCGACGTGGCAATCCCCTTAGGTATTCAAAAATGACCTTGCCTTAGGTTCTCTTGCGCTGCGAGGTTGAGGGGATTGCTTCGTCACGTCGGGGTCTTACTCCTCGCAATGACAACCAGGGGGACGAAGAGGACGAGCACGGGGGCTCGCCCCTACAAAAAACACCGGGGACTGATTCCTCGCGTAGCGGACGCGGCTCCTCGCAAGAATAACCGAACAGGGCGAGGCATGCCTCGCCCCTACAGAGAAAACAAGGGCATGTGAGAAAAAAAGCCCTCGCGTACCGCATTGTAGGGGCGACCCGCTGTGGTCGCCCTCCCGATCAATGTCTCGCGCTTACCTGAAGGACCACGGGTGAAAGGGCGCAACACGTTGCGCCCCTACAGATACCCGAGGAGATCGCTTCGTCCTCTTGTATATTTGCTCCGTTCGAACAATAGGTTGACTGCCTTGGAAGATTTTAGGTATAAGGGCAATGGAACCTCTTTCGTCACTCCTTTTCCCATTCGAGGACGAGAGGGCTTGCCATAGGACATACACATGCACGTAACGAGTACATGTGTTGCAGACCCAAAGTAACTCCACTCCATAGGAGGGAAATCCCTATGACGGCTTTTCTGAAAAAATACGAGACCTTTATGGTCACAGTGCTTATGGTCATGATGGCATTAATTTTGTTCCTCGCGACAGTTGACCTCGCCTGGATTATCTTGGAGAGTGTTACCACCCCCCCTTATTTGTACATTTCGGTCGACCGCCTGTTGGAACTCTTTGGGCAATTCATGCTCGTCATCATCGGTGTGGAATTATTGGAAACCATCATGAGAACCTACATGGCGCACCGCGAATACCGTCATGAAGTCGTGATGTCTGTGGCGATAATCGCCATAGCCCGAAAAGTCATCATTCTGGATATCAAAGAGGTGGATACGTTTGCGCTGCTGGGCATCGCGGCGATTATCTTGGCTCTCACAGTCGGTTTCTTCTTCATGAAAAAAGCGTCCAGCATGCCTTCCGTGCCGCCGACCCCGCCTGAGGACAAAAGTCAATAAACTCAAGATTTCCGTTTTTTTGATGTTTGCAAGGTCGAATCCCGCGTAGAACGCATGATAGAAAAACGAAAGAAATAGCGAGTTTCTTGACGAACCTTCCATCCTAACCGTTTTGCCTTGTGCAACTATTGAGACCACGGCTTATGATCGGTTTCGAAAGAGCAACCTTTCTTGTGTTGCGCGCCAACGGGTCTTCGTAGCATCATGACTGTAGGCATTTATAACGGTACGAAGGCGGCGCGTTCGGGATGGAACGACAAGAGGCAGCAGCCCTTCAACCAAAGACATTCTATCGACAAATAGCCTTGTCAGGCGTGCCGATAGCCCTTGGTTTGTTCTCCACGATTGCTCAGACGGTTATATTCCGCGAGTTTTTGACCGTTGTTGAAGGAAACGAATTCTCCACCGCTTGTTTCTTTGCGGGCTGGTTATTCTGGGTGGGTATCGGCGCCACAACGCCTAACCGCATTTCCTGGAAAGGCGAGAATAAAGTCGGTCCGTCGCTCCCGGTTGTCTGTCTGTTCTACATTCCGATTCTTGCTCTCCAATTTCAGCTCATGCACTGTGCACGGCCTCTTGCACGTGTCGAAACATTCGAACTTTTCCCTCTAGGGCGAATGATTGTAACGACGCTTGCGCTCACAGCGCCCTTTTCGTTCACGACGGGCTATTTGTTCGTCAAAACGTGCCGATGGGCGAGCGAGAGAGACCGCCCACTACCCGTGGCATACGTCTATGTCCTGGAAACGTTGGGCGCATTTATCGGCGGCGTTTCAGCGACTTTGTTTCTTGCCTACGGTAACACATCGGAAACTTTGATCCTGATCGGTGCGTGCCTTTTTGCCGTGTTGGTAGGGCTTACTCATATGACCGACGAGCGCCGTTCACGTCACATGCAAGACATGATCCTTGGTTTGACGGCGTTGGGTTTGATAGGGGCAACCGCCGCCGGAACGGGCACCGCATGGAGTTCTTATAACCAAGGATCTCTGTGGCGGCGTATGATTCCCACAGGTCAATTTGGTGGGCATTTTACAACCCCTCAAACCCTCTATCTTTATGGGTGGAACCGGGATCAACTTGTCGTGTTGTCTTGGGGCGGCGTCTGCGAGACCTTGCCTGAAAAAGAACATGCTTCCCAAGTCGTTGCTATGCATCTGGCGCAACGTCCCAAGAGCCGCCGTATAGCGGTTGTAGGCCAATCCGCTTTAGCGATTTGCAGTCGGTTCTTAGAGGCGCCGACGACTGAAACGGTGGTCTGGTTTTGTCCCGATGCCGCGTATCCAAAACGATTGTTGCAGATAGCGCCTGACATGTTCCCGACAGACAAGGAGCGATTCGGGATTGCTTCGGAAGAGCCCCGCGTCTATTTCAGTCATTCACATGCTGACCAACCGAAATTTGACCTTATTCTTCTATCCGTGGGAGATCTTTCTTCATTAGTTACCAATCGTTATGTCACACGTGAATTTTTCGCTGCCCTGAAACGCCATCTTTCGGAAGGAGGAGTCATATCCGTACGTTTCCGCGGTCCTGTGAATTACATGAGCAGCGAACTGGCGTACTTGGGCGCTTCCATATTGCAAACGTTACGCACTTCCTTTGCGCACATCGCACTGAAACCGGGCGAAGAGAGTTGGTTTTTGGCGTCAGACGCCCCATTGTCAGAGAACCCCGACGAATTGTGCTCGCTTTTTGCCTCCATCCCTGATGCGTCAGAAATCTATCCCACAACGGGTCTCTCTGCTTTGTATCCTGTCGACCGCATTGCCTTTCAACGCGAAGCCTACGAGACTTTGATGACGCAAGGCAACGAAACGATATTGCTCAATACAGACGGTGCTCCCAAATCGCTTGTGTACAGCCTTTCCGCTACCCTGCATTTGTACTCGGATTTGGCTTTGGCGGAGGTGTTTCCGGCGGTTTTTGCCACGGTGCCCGTTCTTTGCTTTGCTCTCTTGCTACTGTATGGAAGTTTCCGTCTGACCTATATCTGGCGACATTACCGCGCGGACGCCGCAAAGCCCAATATGTTTGATGCCGCAATTCTTGTATTCGGAACAGGCGTTGCCAGCATGTCTTTCAACCTCACCCTGCTTTTCGCCTATCAGTATCAATTTGGTTCACTTTACTTGGATGTGGGGCTGCTTACCGCTGTATTCATGCTGGGTATTTTTTTAGGAGGCAGCCTAACAAAATCGGTGGTTTCTCGACACCCCAACAGGATTTTGTTTTTCCTGTTTGGGGTCCTACTCGTATACATTGCGTTCGCACTCTCGGCGCCGGTGTTGCCGCGGAATCTCTCGAAAACGTTCTGGCGCATCATCGTACTGGGCGCCGGTGTCGTGAATGGAACCTTTTTCCCAGCGAGCGCCTATCTTTTTGATCGGCTTGGACACAAGGTAGAAGCTAGCAGCAGATGGCTGGAGTTTTTGGATCACATGGGTGGCGCGTTCGGGGCTGCCTTCACGGGGTTGATATTACTACCTTTTCTTGGAATGGCGCAGACCCTCCTCGCGGTGAGCTTATTCCTGGTCGAATGGGTGGCTCTCGTTTTCCTCGCATCGGGTCGTGGCCTGCCGGTTGTTCCCACAGACCGCTATGACCTTTGGGTACGGCGCATTGGCTATGTTGCCACAGGTTTCGCAGTCCTATTACTCATCGCCTCGGATTTGTTTTCGTATTACAACCGTACGGATGAGATACAACAGCTCCAAGAAATAGCCCGGAAGTTTCTGCCCGAAGCCCAACTGCAGCAACGGTCAGCCATGTTGTCGGACGGTAGGTCGTTCGTGTATCTCGAAGCGCCCGAAAAGCAAACATTCGTCTTTGCAGCCCGTGATTTGGCGCCAAATGCGTTGGCCGGCTATGCCGGACCCGTAAACATCGCCGTGGTTATGGGAAAGGACGGTGTGTTACAAGGCGTGGAATTCCTCCAAAATGACGAGACGCCAGCATACCTGGAAATGGTGCGAACGTGGCTTCCAAAACTTTATGAGAAAAATTTGCTACGCGCCCCTTCGGAACTTAATGTGGATGGCTGCAGTGGAGCCACGCTCACATCGGCTGCCGTCCTGGATGCCTTGCGAAAAGCCGCGCCTACATTTGCCCGTATCGCGCTTGAAGCACCTTTGAAACAAGATTCTTACGAAGGGAACATCTCCCAGTGGGATTGGGCATCGGCGCTGTTTCTGGCATTCCTCGCGGCGCTTGCCGTAATGAGAACATATCCTAACCGTACAGTGCGACGGCTTTTATTGCTAGGCATTGTCGTGGTGTTGGGATATCGCTTCAACATGCAATACGCAGCACAACACGTAGCCACGTTCGTCGGTCTCAAGCCGCTTTTCCCATCGTTTCGGCCTGCTTTTCTTCTTACCGTAGGCGTGCCGGTTCTTGTTATCGTTTTCGGGAACCTGTATTGCGGTTACCTCTGTCCCTTCGGTGCGTTCCAGGAACTGCTAGGCGATCTAATTCCCAAAAAGTTTTCGGTATCTTTGAACAAAATGACGTGGCGTTACGCACGGCACGTCAAGTATGGGCTGCTATTCTTTTTGGTTCTTTTGTTCGCGCTGACGCGCAACCCATCCGTGTTTAACTCCGACCCCTTGACTACATGGTTCACCGCTCATCCCAGCCGTTTCACAATCATATTGGGAGCCACAGCGCTCGTATTTGCACTGTTTTTCCCGAGGTTTTGGTGTCGCAATCTTTGTCCTTCGGGGGCATTTCTGGCGTTATTAGGCGGTGTTCGTTTGATGAGACGCTTTTTGCCAACCACGGCTCCGATACGTTGCGATCTCGGTGTACGCTCTACCGCGGAATTGGATTGCATTTGCTGTGATCGATGTCGTATGCCTTCCGCCCCTGATGTCACAGTCCAGCCCCCCGAAAAGTCGCCATGGCTATATGGGGTTCTTATAGCAACCTGTGCGACACTGGCGCTTTCCATGGGTTTCTACTCTCTGGCGGAAACCTCGTTATGGAAGGAAAAGTCCGCTCCTATCGTGTCCCAACCCCGTTCGGCTGTGGCGGGAAAACCGCGAAATGTTGACATGGAGCGGCTCCATCGAATGATTCGTCGCGGGTTGCTTTCCGACCGCGAGGCCCTCTATTACCGCAGGGACAGCGATCGGCCTTCTCGCCATTCAAACTAGCGCGACATTTGGGCTCTTGTACCTTAACATGGTACATCGTCCTGTTTCTCAGATCGGGATTCTGCATAAGTTCCCAAACCTTTGGCACTGCATCGAGGACGTAGACTGGGCTTGTACGCCTGGTTGTCATTGCGAGGAGCGAGTCCCCGAAGCGACGAAGCAATCCCCTCAACCGCGTAGCGCAAGAGGACATAGGGCATGGGTCGGGGTAATCTCCGGATACCTAAGGGGATTGCCACGTTGCCCCTTCGGGGCTCCTCGCAATGACAACGGGGGGCCGGAGGAAAAGGGAAAAAAGGGCGAGGCATGCCTCGCCCCCACACCGTGTTTGCCCAGGACTTTTGTCATTGCGAGGAGCGAGTCCCCGACGCGACGAAGCAATCCCCTCGACCGCGTAGCGCAAGATGACATGGGGCATGGGTCGGGGTAATCTCCGGATACCTAAGGGGATTGCCACGTCGCCCCTTCGGGGCTCCTCGCAATGACAGGGGGCGGGACAAAGCGCAATAGGACGGAAAAACAAGTAATCTTAAGTGGTCAAAGCGGTTCGTAACTAGTTCAAGCGTACCTCGGAAATGTCATGCGTCAATGCCTTTCTCTTAATAACTCTTATAAAAAATCCTCTCTTAAATTCCTCATCCAACATAACAAAAAGTGCCAAAGGTACTGAACTTATACAGATTTTTGGTCTACGATTTCCCGGCGTTGTAAAATCTGAGCTCTTCAGTTTTAACGATCAGAAACAAGGACCTAGGTAATGAAGACAAACCGAATCGTGCCGAAAGACGCTGCTGTTTCGATCTTGACAGAGTCAGGGCAGGAATATGCTGTTGTAGAGAATCCAAGTTATGTGTATCCGAAATATGATGTTTATCCGCTCCCTGCCCGGACAGATACGTTGGTGCGTGGCATCGCCGGTGCCGTAATGGACATGGACGGGACGACAACCACAACGGAACCCTTATGCCTGCATTCTCTCGAGACCATGGTCCGTCGTATTTCAGGACGTGAACAGGACCCGGAATGGAAGGGACTAAACCCCGAGAAAGACTATCCAAACATTATAGGTAACAGCACCACAAAACACGTCGAATATCTTGTTCGTACTTATCAAAATGACATCTCGCTCGATGCGATGCGGTATTTTTTTATTCACGCCGTGGCTTGGACGCTGGGCAAGGGAGCAGACGAAGGGCGTAAAAACGAAGTACGCAACAACTGCGCCGCACTAGGGGTAAGAGACCTGCTTGAAGACAATCGGTTCTTGGCATTGACGAGTGCTCCCTCGTTAGATACTCCGGAAGAACGGGAGGCAATTTATCGGCTCCAACAGGATTATGGACAGCGGATGACTCTCAACACGTTGACCGACAGGGTACGGGCAGCTGTAGACATTTATTATCAGCGATACCATTTCATCCTGGGGCGGATTCGTGAGGGCTCAGGTGCCCTTGCCGCTAAAGAGGTGTTTGGAGATTCCAATCGACATCTGATACAGCCGATGCCGGGAATCGGAGTGTTCTTGGCGTTGATGAAAGGTCTTCTCGGAGAAGATGTCGAGTTCTGTTTTGAGGAATTCGCGCAATACACGCTCCGGCATGGCGCGTTCGCTTCCCGTAAAGAAGCCGAGTCTTGCCGTCCGTTTTTGAGATCACTTGGGAAGTTTTTTGCTCAGAATCCCATATCGGTTGCGGTTGTGACTTCGTCTATTCATTACGAAGCGGATATTGTATTGGGCGAGGTATTTCGTGTGTTGTGCCAGCAAGCCGAATCTTGGGATATTGCAATAGCCCGACGACGCACGATTTTAGACCGTTTCCGCCATTACTCGAACTATTACGACGGTTTCGTCACGGCTTCGGATTCCAGCGAGATCCGATTAAAACCCCATCGAGACTTGTATTGTATCGCATTGCACCGCATGGGCATCTTGCCGGAAGACTTCGGCAAAGTCGTTGGGTTTGAAGATAGCGAGTCCGGCGTCATTGCCATACGGGCTGCGGGCATCCCGCTCTGTTGTGCGGTCCCGTTTCCCGAAACGCATGGGCATGATTTCTCGGCGGCAACCTATGTGGCACGTGCGGGCATTCCAGAAGTCGTTTTGAAAAAACGCGTCTTTTTGCCGGATTCCTGGATTCTCAGTACTTAGACGGATCGTCTTCTAAAAAAGATGATTCCATAAAAGAATCTTCTTTGCGACGTAAGTCTGGTCCCTTTTTCTGTGTAACCCACATAAGTAGTTCCAAGAAACACCAGCGCATGAACCCCTTTAGGCGACGAACCAGCAGCCGACGAACAACGCCCTCGGGAGAACGGGGCAACCTATGGATCACATTGGCATTGTCCCAGCATTCGACGCTCCGTGCCCCACTGAGTCCTCCGAGAACATTCAACTGCATGCTGTCAAAAAGAACGACAAACAGGTCGAAACGTTCCTTTCGAATCTGTCGAATAAGACGAATCCCCGCCTTAACATCTCTTACGGTGTAGTTATCACGGTCGGTGCGAACTATACGGTCAACACCATCCGCTCGATTTGGGGTGAGTTCAAAACTAGGCGGGAGTATGGCACACAGGTTTGCGTGAGGGTATTTTTGTCGGGCTGCGGCAAGTACCTCCGTGACATGAGTGCCGCCGTTGCAGAAGACCCCTATTTTGAATTCGCTCACGCCTCGAACTCCTCCATCAAAGGCACATAGTATTTGGAAACAATGGAATCCCACGTATATTGGGTTTCCACTCGGTTTCGTCCCGCCAACCCCATGTTATGCCGAAGTTCCGCGTCGTCAAGCAATCGGTTCAAATAAAGCGCCAACTCCACCGAATTGCCCGGTTGAAACAAAAAACCGGTTACACCATGTTCCACAATAGTAGCCAGCCCACCACACCGACTTGCGCACACAGGCACACCCGCCGCCATCGCCTCTAAAGCGACAAGTCCAAACGGTTCTTCCCAGACCGAAGGAACGACACAGATGTCGGCCTCGGCATAAATCTTCGAAACCTCCCTGTGGGGTACGAAACCGATGTTTTTGAGCCAGCTCGGTGTTTTCAATCGCCCTGGAAAAGTGACCCACACCTCAAAATCCCGTCGAGTTCTCGCAAGACCTCCAGCCGCCTGCAACAAAACATACAAACCTTTCCGCGGGTCATCTGCCCTACCGGACATTAAAATCACTTTTTTCCGTGCGCTATCGTCCTGTCTTGCCCACCCCACGTGGTTGTAGTGTTGTAGCTCCACTCCTCCCGGAATAATGCGCACGTCCTGGCAGACAGCCTGCGCGCGGCGTTGCGCTAATTCGTTATTGACAATCAGGGTGCGGACCTTCTTGATGGTGGACACAAAAAAATTCATGTAACCGGGCGCGTAGGCTCGTGCCCGATGATATTCGTCCGAATAGGGAGTCAATCGCCCGATTCGGGTTTCGTTTTTCCAAGTCTGCCACATGCACAGGCGACACGCCTCGGGGGTATGAAATACGTCATTCGGACACAGCTTCCCATCATAGAACAAGCAAAAATCGCGCAGACAAAGATGCTCGTACATGTAGTATCGGGAAATAAGAGGGTAGCCCGAAAGAGCATCCAAAAGATACGGCTTCAACGTCCTGCCAAACCCGACAAAAACAACGTCCGGTTGCCAAGCGTCAATCGCCTTCCGAAATCGTCCAACGATTTCTTTAGGCACGAAATCCTTTGAGTTAAATTCCAACCGCATGGAAGGAAAAGGCAGTGCTTCGGGCTCGAACGAACCGAACCGCCAAAGGAAATCATACGACGCCGCAAAGAGCTTGGTTTCATATCCCGCGTTTTGGAGTCCTGCAATAACATGATACAAATCAGCTTGCGCACCTCCTGTAGGCGGCCAAGCGAACACAAGGTCTGCAAAGGCGATTCGCATGTTATTTTTTCTATCCCCCTATGCGTATCTTCATCGATGTGTGCGCGTTCCGAACCACTGGCTTCCTCCATGATCCAAGTGTAACACGGGCGATTCTAACCACACACAGCGCCCATGTTTTTCGACGGTGGCTGCGGCAAATTCCCAATCCGCCCCCTCAAAATGTTCGTATTCATTATAACGAATCTCTTGAAAACAGGACTTGCGAACGCATTGACAAAAGCCCACGGGGATCTCCCCGCCCTCCCGTTTTTCACCGAAGCGGTTTTCCCCAGGACCCGCCACGACACAATCCCAATCTTCCCAAGGGCGTAACTCTCCAAGTAGAATCCTACCGGTGATGTCCGGTGGAAGCATCTTTCGTCCCACGGGGGCGGCAATGATTGCCGACTCGGGCACTTTTGCCAACTGGGAACACATATCCGGAGCAACCACAATGTCGGAATCAATCAAGATCACCCACTCACCGGAGGCCATCGAGACAGAACGGTTGATGATGAACCCCTTGGCATGGGCAGCGTTCTCCGGGAAGGGTGCGTGCAGCACCCGTAGATTGGGAAAGGCTAACCGGATGGAACTTAACACGTCTTCCGTGGCATCCAGTCCCGGAACGTAACCTACGATAACTTCCACTTCTTCGGGGTCAATCCCGCGTTGGTGAGCAATGCCCTGAAGCACGGCTTGTAGCCGTCGCGCAAACCGGGTGCTCACTACAAGAAACGAATACTTCACCTTATCCTTTCGCCTCAGGTCTTGCTCACCCCGCCATTCCTGCAGATTTTGCAGGCAGATATCGCCTTGAATGTCCCACAAGGAGAGTTTGATTTGGACATAGGTAGGCATCCGCCGTGGGACAAAATACTTGCCCCGGAACTCTGCAGGGCGAACAGGTTGTCCGTCCCGCAACAACACATAACGTCCATCCGCGCTCGCATGAAGAACAATCTGATGGGACGGCGCAATCATGGGACAGACAAGACGAATCGAATCCCATAGGCAAAACCCAGCCAATTCCGCCATGCCGCCCCCGAACGTTGCAGCAAGCGTGAAAGGAATCTCTCCCCAAAAAGCCAATGTACTCAGGTGTTCACGATCTTCGAAGCCGTAGTACCGGTATGCCCCCGGCATTTTCGTGTAAAATGTCTTATCGATAATGATTTTTTCTATGCTTAGCGGTGTGGGCAGTCTGTTACTCATCACCGCAGCCGCTTCGTGAGCAAGGGCTTGCCATTCTCTCTCCTGTTGAAGCCTCATGTTATCAATCGGGTCGTAATACTTTGATTGCCTACATAAGCTCGCCCGGGGTGAAAGAATGCGTTCTGCCTTTTCAGGAAGTACGTGGAGTCCTGGGAGATAACGTCTGACCAGAGGGGTTTCGCCATCGCAGGTCCGGCGCAAGGCACAACTCCTACAGGCAGCGTTCATTTTTTCCTCTGCAGCCTCGGCTTCCATCACCACTTCATCCAAATAAGCGTGCTCGCGATCCTCCAACAATTCCGTCTCGCCGGGAAACCAACCCCGTCGCCTTACGGTCTTGCTGAGCAACAACAGCAGACTGTAAATGGACTTGTGCTGATTGACCATCAACCAATGGATCAGGTGTGCATCTGTAGGCGGCCGATAAGAATGGTTACGAATACTCAAGAACATCAAGGCTAAACCCGCGAGGCGTGGATGATACTGATATAACATTTGCGCAAGACGATAGGCTTTGCGGTGGTATTGCTGGTGGTCGAGAAAGTATCGAGAACGTCCGCCTGCGCAGTCCCTCAGATCCGGCGCCACGTGGCAAAGCGGTATGTCGTAGAGATTCACTTCGACGCCGCGGTTTGCGAAGCCATATGCCAGGGCGTGAATCTGACTGAGCGTCGTCTCATAAGATTGTACTGAAACATGCTTCGGCGCTGGCGTCACAAAAGGATCGTTCAGCACAATGTTTACCGAAGTTACGCCGCAGTTTACGGCGTTGGCACAAAAGCCTTCCGTGTCGAAACCTTCTGGGAAGGGTGGTTGGATCTGCAGACGGGCAGCAAGTTCCTCGCGGCGACATAACTCCAGCCAGGCAGTTAGGTTAGGATTATTAACCGAAGTCGGCGTTAAAAAGACATCGAACAGTTTCAGCCATTTTGTGCCCTGCAACCAATAGGGCGGCTCTGGACAATCCGTGCGAAGGGAGAGATTGACGATCGGAACGTGATGGGGGCAATTTGGCATCCACAGGGTGTCGCCTTTGCTGTAGTAATGCAGCAAGGCGTGCGCAACAAATGATATCTTGCCTTGCACGGCAAGGTCGATTTTTTCGACTTTGAGCTCCTGCCGAAGGAATCGGATCCACCGATGTATATCGCGGATAGGGTAAGGTTTGCCCTTTGCGTTGTGCAGAGGGATCAACCCTCGAACAGGGGGAAGGGGATCATTTACCTGGATGAGTCGTTCACCTGTCAAGATGGGCACTCCAAAGCCTACGAAAATATCCATGTATCATGGGTTAAATCTTACGTGCCGTGGAGACTCTCTGGCAAGCCTAAATTAAGAAACATGAGCTGAGGAACACCTGGAACGCCAATCCCAGAACCTTTCCGGATTCACCCCATGAGTTGAGCAACCAACACCAAGCCACCCAAGATGATTCGGTAATAGCCGAAGACCGTGAAACGGTGCTGTTGTACAAACCGCATAAGAAATGCAATAACCGCATACGCCACAACAAACGACACGACAGAACCGACTGCCAACGCCGTCCATTCTGTCACGGTGAACGTCAAGCCGGATTTGAGCACCGTCAGCGCCCAGGCGCCTGCCATAGTCGGGATAGCAAGGAAAAAGGAAAACTCCGCTGCCGCAGGACGGCTCGCACCCAAAATCATCGCTCCCAAAATGGAGGCACCCGAGCGCGATACCCCGGGAAATAATGCAAGGCACTGCAGCGCCCCGATACCGAGGGCTGTGCGCCATCCGATATCTTCTGCGTGAGCAAAACGATGGGACAAAGGGAGGCGCTCCAACACAATGAAAGCGATGCCGCCGAAGACGAGGGCTATCGCCACGGGCAACTCGGACAAGAGTTTGCTTTCAATGTAGTCGTCAAACAAGAGCCCGGCTATCGCGGCAGGCACGAATGCCACGCACACCTTGAACCACAGAGAGAACCGAAGGCGGCGCTGCTCCGTATCGCGGGTAAAGGGCCAAAGACGATTCCAAAAGTACACCACCACGGCTAAGATGGCGGGCAACTGAATGAGTACTATGTAAGCATCGTTAAAGCATTTTTTATCGCTCAGCGATAAGACCGATTCGGCAAGGATGAGATGGCCCGTGCTGCTAATCGGCAAAAATTCCGTCAACCCTTCGACAACGGCGAGGACAATCGCTTTAAATAAAAACATGGTTGTGTTTGTTCCTCTCCTTAATATATTTCCAGTGGCTTCAATTCCTCGCCTGAATAGTGATACAAACGAGAGATGGTGAACGTCTTGATCAGCGTCTTGCCCCGCCACACTTCTACCGTTTCCAAAACCTCCCCACGCTCAAAAAGGCCTCTGCTCAAGAGAATCTCCACCCAACGTTGAGCCCGTGTGGTATCTCCACCGGTAACAAAAATGCCGTCTCGACCCGCCAGTTCTTTCCACCCACCCCAGAGGTCATATTGGTTTTGTCTACGATGCAACGGTAAGCAATAGGTCTTGGGGCGTCCGGGGGTATAAAAAGCCATCCAAGCCGTGACCTGGTATCGATCGCTAAATAAAAACGGACCTGTTTTCTTGTCGCCCACATATTTGCCTAGGGCGTTACCCAGTTCTCTCGCGCCCCGAAGACGGTTCGTAGGGTCAACATCCGGATCAATCGCCCATGTACCCAAATAGAGTCTATCTTGTCGTGCCCCGGGTGCGGGTTCCGTCCCAAAGAGATACAAGAGGTCTGTCGCTCGTGCAGAGGCACCAATAAGACACCCTAGGATCAGCGACGCCGTCAGGAAATACCGTTCCCATGGAGGCCGTTTCTCAGTGAGTTGCCAAGCCCACGCCACGGCTACGCATGCCCCGACATACCCCGCGACCGGCCAGTTCGCTTCAGGACGGCGCGCTACCGCTACCACACCATAAAACACCAACGGAACACCCGAAATCAGCGCAAGATATCCCGCGTGGGGATTTTGGGGTGCACGCAATAAACAGTGAATACCTGCCCATACAAAAAGTGCTAGAATAAGGGGAGAAACCACCCCAATCTGTCCCCCCGCGAGTTCGAGCAGGTTACGCACCGGCGTCCAGAGCGTGTATTCTTCGCTGGCCCCAATCTGGGCAGTATGGCGAAACGACACCCAATCGTTTGCCCAATTCCAATACAAGACCCCCGAAAGACAAAGCAAAGCTAATAGCGCAGCAACCCAAGGTTCTTTTCGTAACAACCAGCGCCTGTCGTACACCAAGAGATACACGAAAAACGAAACGAAAATCAGCGCCATGGTGTACTTGGCAAGCATACCGAGTCCTATGGCAAGACCTGTAAGGATCCAAGATCCAAGTCGTCCCTCCCTGACCGACTGGTAAAAAAAATAAGCCGCAACAGCCCAGAAAAACACCAGCATCGGGTCAATGGTCATGAGTACCGAACCTGCCCAGGTAGCCGGCATCGCCACGGCTGTAGCTGCCGCCAGAAATGCCGCCCGTTCGCTTCGCGTCATGCGAAGCGCCAGAGCATGAATCGCCACCAATGATGCCGCTGAAAACAGCAACGCCCCGCTTCGAATCGCCCATTCCTTGTTGCCGCCGGCATTCGTCAAGGCTCGGATAACGTAAGCTACTAAAGGAGGCTTGCTGTAATACCCCAGGGCAAGACGTCTTGACCAGTCCCAATACTGGGCTTCATCACCCGCCAAATCAAAGAGGTTCAGATGTAGAAATAGAAAGTTTCCGATAAGCCACGTCGCCAACAGAACATAAAACCATTGCCGCTCGGGAGGCACTTGGGTAGATGGCTCCTGGTTTGACGCCGCCGGCAACAGAAACCTCCGTGCTTCAAGAAAACTTGCCGTTACCCCCATGCCGACTAACCCACCCCATATGTATCCCCCCAGTATATCCAGTGGGTAATGGTTTCCGGTGTAAATTCGAGACAATCCAACGAGTAAAGCAAGGGGCACAGTAACCCACAAAGTTCCCAAGCGGAGAAAGGCGAGCACGGCCGCCACAGCCGCCATATTCGCCGCGTGAGACGATGGGAAGGAGTAGCTCTTACGCGTATCAAATGGATAAAATGCCGGGTCGTAATCCCGCCATTCTTCCCCCCGGTGCAGGTGAACCCCTTCAAGGGTAGCATAGGGTCTATCTAAACGAACTATATTCTTGATAACCTTTTCTGACCCAATGTCGGCAATCGCCAGAGAGATCAAAAGGCACACGACAAAGAACCGCGCCCGTTTCCCCCCGACATAGGCCCAAAAAGCAAGCGCCATAATACCTGGAATGACCAGGTAGTCCTTGTCCGAAAAAATGGGTAGCAACCAGTCGAAAAACGGGTTCTTGATCCCATCATTAATTAAGCGGAAAAGCCACGTATTCATAATTAAGCTAAGAAGTATACAAAAACTATGGAGCAAATACAAAGCGAGAACACGTATTTGCTCTTACGTGTCCACGATTCCCGGGAGCGGATTAACGGATGATTCGTATTAGGCGTAAAGTGACAATTTGCGACATCCTGTTTTTGAGATCCACAACGATAGAATTCCCTGTTTCCTACCTTCGAAACGCAAGGTAAGATCAATAGTGGTGCATTATTTAATAAATATATATCATATTTGACAACCTGTATCATTTAAAAGCGCTATGTTTATCAAAAATGAATAATTATTTCAATTAGACTTTCTAGACTTACGTTACGGAAACTATCGACAGATTCTGCAATGTCACTAAAAGTTATATCTTGTAAGTTATTTAATTTGAATTACTTAAACAATTTGTTGCATTTCAAATTAATATAGTCCGTTTTGAACGCCATTTAGACAACCTGTGTCGGCTAGACTATCGATGGGAAACTTTGACTTTTGGCACGAAAGCTGCTTTCTTTAAGGTGGACGTCGAACTCATACGAAAGGAGACGATAATATGATTATGAAGCTTAGGTGGTTTGCGGTGATTGCCCTGTGTGGCACGTTACTCATTGCTTCCCAGGCAAATGCGGTTTTTATCCCTCTTGGGCCCCCGGAAGGCGCAGAAGTCGGCTCGATATGTTTTAGCGGGGAACTGAGCGACGATGATGCCCCGCTAGACTATTTCCATGCGAATTTCGAATATTGGTATGATCCCGATTTCGGAATCTTTGGATTAACGGTCAATAATCTGACTGATCCAGGTTATACCATCAGTGAGGTTTTCATCAACGTATCCAATGATGTCGCCTTGTTGACCCTTATATATGATGACGGCTTCTATCATGCCAGCCTGAACGCCAACAGCCACGCGGGCGGATTTGGAACGTTTGACTATGAGCTGGACTTAGGGCGCGGCAACAGGGGATTGTCTTCTGGAGACAGCGCCACTTTCTTATTTTACGTGACAAGTCTGGTAGGTACTGACCAGCTTACACTAGCGGACTTTTTCTCTGGCCTGTCCTGGGGGGGTGGTCTCACACCAGCGGAGGCTGCAATAAAATTCACCCAGGGACCGTGTGATGACAGTGTGTACGCTATCCCTTGCCAGCCGCAAGTAGTACCGGAACCGGCAACGAACACGCTGTTGGGTCTGGGCATCGTGGGCATGCTAATGCGTAAACTGCGTAAAGCCTAATAATACGTTGTTACGAGTGTTTCCAAACGAGCCGCAACTTACGAGTTGCGGCTTGTTTATTTTTGGGACACACGTTCCCATTTGCGACGGTAGACGTCAATAATCACGGCTGCTACGATGACAGCGCCCGTCACCAGGCGTTGGGTGGGAAGTTGAGCGCCGATTTGGTACAAACCATTTTCCAAAACTTTGATAATGAGAACGCCCAAGACGGAATTGACGACAGACCCGCGACCGCCCATCAGGCTTGTCCCACCGATAACCACAGCTGCTATGGCTTGAAGTTCATACCCCTGGGCGTCGTTCGGATTTGCCGCGGAAAGTCGCGCGCAGTACATTAATGCGGCAAGTGCACTTAGAAACCCCGCAAACGTGAATACAGCAAACTTCAGTCGACGCGTAGGGATTCCGGACAGCCGGGCGCTTTCTTCATTTGCCCCGAGTGCGTACAAATGTCTGCCGTGGGCAGTGTATGAAAGAAAAAACTGGGCGCCGGCAGCTATCAACAGCGAGAAAAGGAAGGAAACGGACAATCCGAACATCACAGGCACGGCAAGGCGGTCCAACACCGCTCCGATATACTGAGTCTGTGAACGCGCGATAAGATAGGCACCGCCGCGAGCCGCTTCCAACATGCCCAAGGTGACAATGAATGACGGCAGGTTCCAAAAGATGACGACGGCGCCGTTCACGGCCCCGCACATTACACCTACAAGTAACGAAACCCCCATAGCCACGGGTAGGGACCATCCAAGACGGGTTAATCCAACACCAAGAATTGCCCCGGAAAGCGCCAACACAGAGCCAACGGAAAGGTCAATGCCGCCGATTATTAGCACCAGAGTCATGCCGACAGCGATGACGATTGCATCCGGGACTTGGTTGGCGATAGTGCGAAACGTCGCTGCCGTTAAAAAATGATCCGTCTTCACTCCAAAGAAAAGAATCAACAGGACAAGTACGACGACAAGCCCTACGGAGTCGAGAAACGCTTGAAACCGGAAACGGATACCATGGTCCTTTTGAGGATTATTGCGCAACGCATTCTCCACCATACCGTTCGAAATACCTTAGGGTGTCCCCAATGTTTCGGCCGTGATGAGGTCTACGGGAGTTTCACGGTCTTCTGGCGTCGCGCCGCTTTTGATCATTTCGAGAGCATATTCGATTCCATAGACAGCGAGCTGGTCGGCGTGCTGATCCACCGTGGCGAGAATCTCCCCCTTCTTTAGTAAATCCTGCACCGCGGAAATGTTATCAAATCCTACTACATAAACATCTTGGAGACGATTCGCTGCCCGAAGGGCGGAAACTGCCCCGAGCGCCATACTGTCATTAGCGCACAAAAACGCCTTGATTTCAGGTTTTTCAGTGATCAATGCCGCGACTACTTGACTGGCACGGTCCATTTCCCAGTTTGCAGTTTGTGAACTGACGATTTGCATACCCGCAGCCTGCATGGCGTCTTCAAAACCCAGTTTTCGTTGTTGGGCGTTAAACGTCGTAGGGACACCTTCGATAATCGCCACCGGGTCGCCTGGGTGAAGATGTTTCGCTAGGTATTCTCCGGCAAGCCGCGCTCCTTTGCGATTGTCCGGGCCAACAAAAGGTATTTTGAGCTGGCGCTCCGCGAGGGCATCCGAGTCGAAACGATTGTCAATGTTCACGACAACGATTCCGGCGTCCTGCGCACGTTTACATACGCCTACCAACGTCTTGGAATCTGCCGGTGCGATCACGATGGCATTTGCTTTTTGAGCGATCATTTGCTCTACCAATTGCACTTGTTTGTTGACATCGAGCTCATCCTTTGTACCGACAGCGATCAATTCGTATTCGTCTGCGTGCGCCCGTTGATGAGCGCGCGCGCCATTTTCCATGGTTTGAAAAAACTCATTCGCCAATGATTTCATGACCAATGCAACAACGGGTTTTGAAGTTGTTGTTGAAGACGAACTAGTTTGGGCGTTTTCCGGGCTGGACGGCGCGGGACTGTTGCCGCAACCCGACACAAAAAGCGTCGCGAGACACAGAAAAAACATAAATTTGACGAATACGCGCATCGTCGGATTCCTTTCTACTACTAACCTGCGGAAACTTCTTGCCTTATTGCAACGTGCCTTCTCAAAATCCCATTGTATTGCGGCAATGTCCCGAATTCCAGTTTTGGGCCTTCTTTAATCGCCCCCTTGCCATTGCGAGGAGCGTATTCCTTGATGCAACAAAGCAATTTCCCTCCTCTTCTGTAGGGGCACAACGTGTTGCGCCCGTTTATCCCTTCTTTCCCATGTAGGGGCGAGGCATGCGTTGCCCGTCTTACACCCGTATTCATGGTTTTCATTGCGAGGAGCGAGTCCCCGAGCGACGAAGCAATCCCCTCGTGTCCTTTTAGGGGCGCACTGCTATGCGCCCTATACTGACCCCCTGGATTTCCCCTAAAAGCCCTGAGAGGATTTCTCCGTCGTGCCTGACGTCACTCCCCGCCATGACCATCCGAGAAACATGCTCCTTCGGACGGCTTGAGAAGCATTCCTCAGCTCTCGCGGTGTATAAACTTACTAAAGAGGCGAAGAGCAGACCGAGGGGTGCGGTCTGCTCTTCTTTCGTGTGGACGCCAGGAGGAAGGGTTATGCCATGACTGAAGCAAAGAGTTGAGCTACTTTATCCCAGTTCACAACATTCCACCACGCCGCTATATAATCCGGACGTCGGTTTTGATAATGCAAATAATACGCGTGCTCCCAAACGTCAAGGCCTAAAATCGGAACGTGACCTTGCAACAATGGCGAGTCCTGATTGGCTGTGCTGTACACGTGCAATTTCTTATCACCCACAACCAACCAAGCCCAGCCGGAGCCAAAACGTGTCGCCGCGGCATTTGAGAACTTCTCTTTGAAATCCGCAAAACTACCAAACGTACTTTTTATGGTATCTGCCAGCTTGCCCGAAGGCTCTCCGCCTTTTCCAGGACCCATAATTTCCCAGAACAACGTGTGATTCGCATGACCTCCACCGTTGTTGATCACTGTTTGCCGAATGTTTTCAGGAACTGCCGAGATCTCACGTAACACTTCTTCAATGGGCTTATTGGCAAAGGGCGTACTCTCCAGCGCTTTATTTACGTTATTGATGTAAGCCTGATGATGTTTCGTGTGATGAATTTCCATCGTCCGGGCGTCAATATAAGGTTCCAAAGCATCGTAGTTATACGGAAGTTTTGGAAGTTCATAAGCCATAGGTACTACTCTCCTTTTCGATTAACTGATTTTTCTCGTATTGTAACGTTACTGTGGTCACCGCTTTTGCGATACCGCTCAAGTAAACAGTGCTCCTTTGCGTTTTGTTTCCAGAGAAACAAAAATTTTCTTTTCTCAGATAACGAATGAAGAGCAAGACGTCTCACTAGCGGGATTGTCAGTACTCCTTCCGGCGCATTTTTTCACTACGTCAGGAGGAACCTAAACAGAGGTGGAGGCAAGACTTGGACTCGAAAGAAGGTCGCTCGTCATACAAGCACTTCACAGGACATGTTACTAGGAGAATAAAAAAAGTGCCACATGCCCCAGCACTACTCAAAAAACAGTTTTTGTGGTAAAATACCCATAGACCCTGCGTAATGCCTCATATGAGGGGGCTTGAGGCAAAACCACATTTTCATATTGCCAAATATGTGCGTCATTTCGCACAGCACGCGTGGCTTGGTATATAGTGGATAGCTATGAAGAATGAAGACAATACGCACAATGAAGAGAGTCACAATGAGGACATAGTTCGGAGGGTTTGCGTATGGTGAAAAATGCGAACTGGAAACATGCTGGCTTGACTCTCTTGGAATTGACGCTCGCAATTGCCTTGTTTGCCATCGTGTTAGCGGCGGCTGCACAGGCGTTAATTTCTTATCATAGTGCCCTTACGTTGCAACGCCAGCGCAACGAAGCCGTACTTCACTGCCGCAGCGTCATCAGCGAAATGCGAAATGTACGCGAAAATAATCCCGGAGACTTTCCCAACGCCATTCTGAGCCGCTGGCCAAACGGTGGGGTCGTGGCAGGATTTAATACCTTACCTCAAGAACAAATTGTCGTCGCTTATACGGACGTAAATGCGAACCCACTCGAAGTCATTGTCACCTGTTCCTGGGTTGATCTACGAGGTCGTCCTGCTATCGCAACGGTGTCGACCTTGCTGACCGACCGATGACTTGGAGGAATCTACCATGAAACGAACTGGCTTCACACTCCTCGAACTCACTATCGCCATGGCGTTGCTCGCGATCGTCGCCGTACTCGGTTTTGTGGCAACGGCCTCTTCTTCCGAATCCGCAAATGTTGCCAAAGCCCTGGCGGACGTTCAGAGTGAGGTGCGCGACCTTATGACCGCTATCACCCAAGAGCTGCAGCTTGCAGGGAAGAACTCCGATGCGTCTACGGTTCCGCCGCTACAAGCTGTCGAGGTCGTGGCCAACCCTGCACCCCAAAGCCCCGTGGAAATTGTGTTCCAAGTCCCGGTTGATACGACCGGAAGAAATTGGAGTACCCCTATTCGCCTTCGTTTCACCAACGAAGACGCTAACAACAACGCGGTCTTGGATCCCGGAGAAGATGTCGACGGCGATGGACTGCTTACACGCCGCTTGGTACGTTTACAGGATTTGGACGGGGACGGTCAGTTCGCTTCCCCGGGGGAACAACTGTCCCTCGGTGCTTCGAATGATATCAGCAATGTCCAGTTTGTCGTAAACAACGACGTTGTGAATGTCACCGTCACCGCATCCAAACGCATCGGCATGCGCCGAACCAATCCCGCCACCGCAACCCTTACCCAACGGGTTTTCTTGCTGAATTAGAGGCGTGCCCCTGCAGGACCGGCAACCAAACCAGAACGGTTTGTCGTTTGCGAGGGCACCCCTCATTCTTCTATTGCGGAAAACTATAAACCGTACTATTATTTAAGGTGGCAGAGATCCTGGCGTATAGGATTCTGAACGGCAAGAGGGAATACAGCGTATGTTGTCGGTACCGCGTTCGACATGGGTAGGCATTTTGGCACTAGCCATCGTTCTTGGCGGAATCATGTGGTGGCTTTTGGCAAAAAACAGCCGAGTCGTTCTATCCAGCGGAGAAGACCCCTACAAGGAAAACGCTGGTGCCATAGAAAAGACTCAGGAAAAAACTTCGGAGCAAGCAGCCATGAAACAAAAAACGTTTTCTTCCCCCTTGGCGGGTCGCTGGTTTGCGGCAGACCCGGAAGAACTGAGAGCAGAGATTCGAAATTACTTTGAGAGCGCCGCGAGTATGCCGCAGAAAGATATTATTGCCCTTGTCCTGCCTCATGCAGGATATATGTACAGCGGACGCACGGCTGCTGCGGGCGTGAAAATGGCATCCGGCAAAACGTATAACCGTATCCTTGTGATGGGACCGTCCCACAGATTGCCGATGGAGAACATTGCCAGCGTGCCGGACTATACTCATTTTGAGACGCCACTCGGGCAAATTGCCTTGGATGCCGATTTTATCCAGAAATTAAAAGAAGACCCTCATTTCCGCACCGTACCTGGTGCGTTTGAATACGAGCACAGCGTGCAAATTGAAGTGCCGTTGTTACAAGAAACCTTTCACGACTTCCGCTTGGTTCCTGTGGTGGTGGGACAGTTGGATGCTGCAACGGCCAAGTCGATGGGCGACACGTTACGGAAGCTGGTAGACACGGACACGTTGGTCGTGGTGAGCAGCGATTTTACGCACTATGGCCCGAATTACGGTTACTTGCCCTTCAGGGAAAATGAAGCGGAAAACCTGAAGAAACTCGATATGGGAGCGTTTGCATTCATCGAGAAAAAGGACGCGGAAGGATTTCTCGGATATATCCATGAGACAGGCGCCACCATTTGTGGTGCTTCCCCCATTGCCGTGTTGTTGAATCTCCTGCCCCAAGAGGCTGCTGTAAGTTTGGTGCAATACGATACCTCCGGGGCGCTTATGAAAGACTTTACCAATTCCGTCAGTTATTTGAGTATTGCGTGCGCCGGATCATGGCCGCAACAAGACTCACAACCACAGGGGCTTTCCTCATCGGGAAGTCTGACGGAGGAGGACAAGCGCCGTTTGTTGGAACTTGCGCGCAAAACGCTAAACTACGCATTAGAACACCGAAAGACGCCAAAACCCGAAGACCTGGGTGTAGAGATTACTCCCGGAATGAAGCAGATCATGGGAGCCTTTGTAACGCTTAAGAAGAACGGGGAATTGCGAGGCTGCATTGGGGAGATATTCCCCCAACGGCCTGTTTACGAGGCGGTCATGGCGCAAACCCTCAATGCTGCTTTTGAAGACCCACGTTTCCCGCCCGTACGAGCGGATGAGCTCCAAGACATTTCTTTCGAGATTTCAGCCTACGCGGAAGGTCCCCGCCCCGTTGCTTCTTACGAAGACATCCAACTGGGACGCGACGGGATTGTTTTGGAGAAGCAAGGCCGCCGGGCGTTGTTTTTGCCGCAGGTTGCCCCGGAGCAAGGCTGGGATCTTCCTACCACGCTGGAGCATTTGTCGCGAAAAGCGGGATTGCCCCCTGACGCCTGGAAGGAAGGAGCGAAATTCTCTGTTTTCCAAGCAATTGTGTTTGGAGAAGAACCCGAATCGTAAGAACTTGCTTCTGAGTCTGGGGTGACTATAGAAGGAGTAACTCGCCTTCTCGAAGAAAATGGTGAACGGGGCGGGACTCGAACCCGCGGCCACCGGATTAAAAGTCCGATGCTCTACCGCCTGAGCTACCCGTCCACATTATCCAGCAAGTAGAAAAAAGCGTGCCTTAAATCGGCCCGCTCCTGCAGATAGTTTACCGAGTTGCAAAAATATTGTCAAATAGTTGTATAAGTCCAGTACCTTTGGCACTTTTTGTTCTGTTGGATGAGGAATTGAAGAGGGGAATGTCCGTTAAGGGAATGATGGGGGAGGACGGTATTGTATGCCAGTAACCATTGAGCGAGTTTCCTA